>Ga0315913_1009518_pt1 | contig 11384 bp, 6 predicted proteins | sample MpolsnodulesMG_FD_207736 | JGI IMG/M metagenome (GOLD analysis project Ga0315913, IMG submission 207736) | Medicago polymorpha root nodule microbial communities from Los Angeles, California, United States - small nodules | ecosystem: Host-associated > Plants > Roots > Nodule | place: USA... | reverse complement strand
TAATGTTTGATTGAAACAGATGGAATTTCGCTAATGTTTCCATAATTTGATAATTTGTTCATGTCATTCTGTTTTGGTTGTTTCATGTACTACAACTAGGTGGTGCATCTTTGAGTAAATATACGTCATGGAAAAAAATGTCTGCAGATATAATATGATTTAAATGTTTCCCTATAACATATATATGTTATCTTATTAATTAAAGGGTATAAACATGCTTTTATTGTTGTAGATATAATAAGTATATGATACTTAAAAATCATACACCTATGAAAGAGTTTATGTCTACAATAAAACATGGGAAATGATATTTGTACAATCACACTCTTTGAAGCCTTAAGAAAGATAAAATAAAATAATTGATTAGGATTTTCACCCATTTACAACATTTGACCAGGTTTTTGTGTTGGATTTTCATTATAACAGCATTAGAATTGTATCATAGAGGCAAAAAATTTAAAGCGCATGCTCATGTTAAGATTATACAAGAACCTTCAAGCTAGTGGTTGGTCTATAATTTTGTTATCAAGAGAGTCAGGAACACACCAAAATGTCACCATCAATCATCTTGTTGATGCTTGATTTAGAGGCTGGTCTTCATTGATATGAGGTATTAAGTTCCACATCTATCCTAGATAATTGTTGAAGAGAAATCACAAATGTTGTTTTTAAGATATCAAAAGTTTCTTCTTTTCTTTAGTTTGAGAGCGAGAGATAGTCTCGCGAAAAATTCACGACCATATATTTACCAAAGTACCTTGACAAAAGCTATACTTTAAAGCTTCAATAAAATTATCCACAAAGTATATTTGACATGTTTATATTGCTATCTTTGGACCAAATATACACAAAGTTTGTGACTGAGAGCCACATTTTAAGCCACCAATATGTTCTGTTTTTGCAGAGCAGAAGGTGAAGATTCTACCAAAGCAAATGAATATTTTTCTAGACAAAGGAATGTGATGCAGACAAAGGGGTTCAGGATAAAAAGTATCATAAGCACAAAGCAGTCATGTGGATATTTTGACTGTTGCAGATGCAGGAATGCGAAAAAATTTGTTACCAGATCCCCTATGTGACATGTTTAAGCCTCAAAGGAGAGCATAGATGCTGGATACTAGTTTCATCCTATAGAGTTTTTGGTTCGACTATAATTTTTGCTGTATATTAAAAAGGAATTTGTATCTATGTTTGGGTGAGTGTTTGCTCACCACCACGGCACAATGGCACGCGATTTCCTCAAGCTTCAAAGTGTTGCTTCCACTTCCACACCGACGTGGTTTCCTGCCTCGGTTCTAAGGGTTTCAGACGCGGAACCAAACACATGCTTGTAAATTTGATTTTAAACGATCTCAATTTTGTAAAATAATTTTAATTAAAAGTGTACTTCAACTAAGATTAAAATAGAAGTTTATGGTTACATTACAAATAAATATTACATCTTCCCTCAAAAAAAAAAAATATTACCTCTAATAACATTTCAGGCCATGATATCACTAATTCACTACATGCTCAAAAAAAATTCTATATTGTGCACATTGGACAGCAAAATTTATTTCAAACCACACATCTAATTTACACAAATTTAAAGCAACTCATACCTTATTTTATCTAAATTCAAATAATTCATTATTCAAAAAATGAAAACTTCTCATGGCAGAAAAATAAAATGAAAACTTCTCCAAAAGAGACCCTGTTACAACTTGCACAAAACAAAAGAATCTGTATTCAAACTTCATTGAGTCATTAACTCAAACACAATTCACAATACTTCTCTACAGAACAATAGTACAAACTTTCTGTTTCTTTTGGTTTCATAAACCAATCTAATTACAAATCTTAAAACCCAATTAACCAATCATTATCACTAAACACCAAAACTTAAACAACATTAACACTAAACACAAAGCTAATCAACAACAAACCTGAAGAACAATCAGCAACAAAATGAAACCCACATTCACCAATCTTTTCCATCCAGAAGAGAAATCAATCTTATCATACTTTGTCGAACCATTCGGATACAAAATCCCCCAATTCCTTCCATTTCCAGCACCTTCCTTATCAAACAATTCATACAGATAAACTCCTTTCACTCCGTCTTTCAACAACGGCGTTCCGGCACCGGACTTCAAATGCTTCACCAATCCCTTCAGATAAATCCCCGCATAAGCCGAATTCGCATCAAGCTCACTCCCAGAGCTAGGCCATCCCGTTTCCGTAACAATCACCGGAATCGTTTCGTAACCTTCCAGCGCCATTGCTGAAACCACAGCATCAACCATAATATCAAAGAGGTTTTTATAACGAACTCCGGTGGTGAAATCGTCACGGAAGTTAAACGGATGTTCTTGAAAAAGCGCGATTCCGAGAGGAATCTCAGGACGTAAACGGTAGAGATTGTAGGGATAAAGATTGATCAAGAAAGATGAATTAGTATCGGAGAGAAATTGGAGAAGAGGTCCGATTAGGTTAACGCCGGGAAGTTCTTGAAACGCGGCGGAGGAAGGTGGAAAAGGGGAAGTTATGGCGGTGACGAAGGAGAAGGAAGTTGAAACGGAGATTTTGCGGATGCCGAGGTCGCGAAGGGAGATGTGAACGTTGGAGATGGCGGGAAGGAGGTTGTTGATGGATTCAGGGTAAACGTCGGTGAAGGCGTTACCGACGGAGATGGTGGTGATTTTGGCGCGTGGGTAGAAAGGAAGCACGTGAGTGTAGATCCATGCACGTGCGATGGAGCGGTTAGTGGCGATGGGAGTGACGAGGTAGTTGGGGATAGTGAGGAAGAGGGAGATGTTGGTGTAGAGAAGAGAACGGATTATGGATGGGTCGGGTTCTTCGAGACGGAGGTGAGTGAGTTTGAGGTTTTGCATGGCGGTGGTGATGCGGTCAGGTGAGGGTGGTGATGGTGGTGGTGGTGAGTCTTGGCGGGTGGTGGAGGAGTATGTGACGCCGATTGTGGGGAGGGAGGTGGTGGTTGTTGGGAGGAGAGAGAGAAGAAGGTAGAGAGAGAAAGTGGTTAGAGAGATCATGAAGTTACTGTGAGGAAACATGATGGTGGTGATTCTTGGAAGGTGATGAGAGAGAAAGGTTTTTGAAGGGTTTATGAATTGTGATGAATTGGTTAGTTAGTTTAGTTTAGTTTAGTTACAGAGAGAGAGAGAGAGAGAATTTGGAATGTGGCGGGAACGTGATTCTTGTTTCTTTTTTGCTTTTCATATTAACTGTAACTATATATCAATGTACATATCTATATATAATGAATCATATATTATACTGCTACTATATACTACTATTAATTGATTTCACTCAAGTTTAATTCTCTAGTTATGTACCAACTGTTTGAATCACCTAGTGTATGCAATGTCTGCACTCAGTCACTAATTTGTTTTCTCTTTCACCCCTCTACCCTTCTTCTTTCACCAACCAACTAACTAATCAATAACTACCACATTGAACCCTACTTTAATTGTCAAATGTAGTTGTCTTTGGTATTACGATGACTATATCATAATCACAGTGATCTAATCACTGTGATTTTGCAAAAGTTACAAAATATAGCTTTTGGAAAATCATGGAGGATCACCGTGATTCTAGCATACACATTGTGATACTAAACATATGTTAAATGTTTTCTAGTTTCAGCTTCTTTAATATGGGTGTGTTACCAATCCTTAATCGAAAAGGTACATGAAAATAATTGAGTTTGTTAAAAGAATTTTGTTTTGATAAATTGTCTGTATAGAGAATTTACGTAGTAAAAAAATCATATCTATGTCTGTGACTTTAAATGTGGTTATGAATAAAGGGAAATAGTTGTCGTGATCGGACGATTTATAATAGAGTAACAGTGTAAATATATTTACAGTAATAGATATATGAATTAAATTCTTCTGAAAATAACAACTATAACGTGACATCACGCAGACCAAAAGAACTAAGAGTTTTAGAGTTGAAAAATATAAATGTATTATATTTGAACAACTATCTCTTCACCGATGCAAAGAATTAGAGTTAATTGGCCTTAACTCCCAGAATGCATGGATGTAAATTGAATGCATAGATGGAAATCGAATTTGTTGTTCAAAATTTTAACGCATTCACACAGTCAACATATATGTGACTGTTGAATCAAGATCGGACAATTCATATTTCAATGCAAGTTTCAATTTCTTTTAAAAATAAAAATACCAAACCTAAAATTTAGATCATCCAATCTTGTTCCAATGACGACAAATATACTTTTTGTGTGAATGCTAGCAACACACATTATAACACACATTTTTCAACACACTCTTTTTGATTGGTTAAAATTTACATGAGACCCACCAAAATTATATGGGACCCACATGATTTTGTGGGGCTCATGTGAATTCTAACCAATCAAAGAGAGTGTGTTGAAAAGTGTGTGTTAAAATGTGTGTTGCTGACATTTCATCCCATGCATGTAATAATGGTCCTCGCCATGGTTCCAAAAATAGTAGTAAAATGTAAATGAATGGAGCTTCCACTTCTTCATGTCAAGACAGGTCGAGTTGTGATCAAAGCGTAAAGAGTTATATCTTAAATTGTTTGTAATAGCTAGCGTATATTCAGTTAAAGATGAGTCTTGACATAGATTAACTTGGGGATGGACCATATCAATGGTCTTTTTTGAGTGTGCAAACTATATCTTCTAATGTATCTGCCCCATTCACAGTCAAAATAAGTAATTTTATTATCAATATGTCTTACTCTTTATGTGTGTCTAAAGTTATACATACACACTTGTAAATCACAGTTTCAAATTTATCAGCAATCGTTGGTCTTTCTCTAGTGAAAATCAATAGGCTAAACTCATGAATGATGCTCTTATTGAACTTTCTTTTTCAACAATTTATCAACCTAACTTTGCCCAAAATAGAAACAGAGAGATACTAAATATGTTTAAATTAGTGTTTTATAGATTAATTTATTCAAAAGATTTTGAACATAAACAAAGCACTCCAGAGATACAAACATGTCACCAAATAATTACTATTGTAATTTCTAGTTTTGAATAGAAAATGTCTCGCCAGACCATAAAACTACACTGCCTAATTGGGTACTATATACTACAATAAAAAAATACGGATTTTCTATTCAATAAACAAATTTAAGCATTGTAAATAACAAATGAGTAGAGATCCAATTATACAACTCTTTCTTCAAGAATAAATGACTACAAGACATTCCTCAGTATGCCAACATGGGTATAGTACAAAGAGCATTCCCTTACTGGAACTTGGTACCATGAGCTATTTCTGGACAGTTGCTAATATAATGGGGAACCCCTTCAATGAGGCTTTCTATGTGGGGCCAAAAGAATTCTTATATAGAGATTGTAACATCCTGATTCTGAACAATTTTGTCTCATAGAATCTTGAAGTTGTCGGTACAAAGTATTGAGAATTCACTGATGAATTCTTATATCAGAATCACTTGCTTCTCTTTTTGGCTTCACTATAAAGTACAACTCCAAGGACTGTGAGTGAATAACCCATCATTCCAGTGACTGAAACTGGGTTTCTGAATATTAAAATTGAAACTACAACTGCTACTGCACCTTTAGCATTCCCAAGTACCTATATGAACAAACTCTTGGATTAGTAGATAAACATCGACTTACATCATTTTAAGCAAATATATCAAATACTAAACTACATGATAATTGCACATTTGAATCATACTCATTGAACTTTTCCTGGTCTAGAATAGGTGTAGGGAAAAAAATTACATTTTCATTTGTTACTTAACATCAAACCCTACAAATTTTACAACAATGGTATATCTACTAAGCAATTCAGCAAAAAAACAATTGCAGCAGCCGGCTTTTGGCCAAAGAAATCTAATGATCTAAATCAGTAAAACCCGAAATGTCATGGAACAAAGAATACTGATGGCAACTCTACGTCAGATAATTGCAATTACAAACAAAATTTTACTATAAAAAATTGACATCCGTAGCTCTAGGTTCTTGTGATGTCAAGCAATACAAATATTTGAATATATAAGCAGCATTCCCTGAACCTCTTTTCCAAGAGGTTTGAATTAATTATGAAATAGAAACTGAAAAACGATTTAGACATGAATTTTAAGAAACTTGTTTATAACAATAGAAAAGAGTTAGGTTCCAACTAAAAAGACAGCAGGCAGGCATGTTTGTTTGAGTAAATATATAAATTTAACAAAACAATTTGCATGACCGTATGAAAAGGGAGGCATACCTGAAGGGTGAGAGCACTGGTATGTTTTGTGACCAAAAAATTGGTCAGATTGACAAAATATGCAAGTGAGGAATTGAACAGCAGGTACCAAATGATCTTCACATCATCTCTGGCAAGAGCCAACGTGATGCCGATCACATTTTCTTCCATATAGAGTGTAGCGGGAAGAAGGAAAACAACAGCCATTGGAGCCATGTAAAGTAGAAGGTTCATAGAATTCAGCTTCTCCCTAAGAAACAACAAGGATGTCAATACCCATTTATTATATAACTTGACAACAGAAGAAAACAAAGTAATGAGGTAAATATCATGTTACTCATACATACCCTTCAGATGAAAGCAAAATTCCTTGTAACACTGTTTTTAGGGCTCGTGCCGCAGTAGCTGCTACACATATTATGAACCCAAACAAATGGAAGCTTGGTTCACCCTGTAAGCAAAGAAAGAAAAGAATAGCAAATGCATCAGAAGCCATAAAGATTCTTATTTTTATAGTTTGGTTTCAAAAAATCCATCATCAAAACACCAAATAAGTCCACCAAAAACAGAGAACGCCACACAATATGAACATATCAAGTTCCTATTGATAAAGATTTGGTCATTTCTTACACCTATTAGCTCAGATCCTAAGACAAACTTAAATCAGATATTTCACTGATTATGAAAGTAGAGATTCTTATGTACACAATGGAAGTAATAAATCAATCTTTCACATGCCACTCCATTGCTCATAAAAATAATTGAACTAGATCTGTATGGTTGCAAAATTACCAATAGCTAGAATCGGCACAAGCAATAAATTTCAAGATACTAATGACTTTTGATAAGTGGCAAGGACCATAATTTTGTTTAATCTGATTCAAGTGTTTCCCTTTAAACAGGATTCTAGCTCTCAGCTTTAAAAACAAAGTCTAAGACCGCGATTTGGGCACAATGTGGAGGTTTTTATACCCTTGCAACTAAGGTTAAGGACACATATGTACTAAGTGACTGTGGTTCTCTGCACTTTGAAGGATCATGACGCAACTGTGACTGCTATTTAAAACCTTGATCTAGCTTCTGTATACAAAAATCCCGAAAACATAAATAAAATGGTCAACCTCAAGTGGTTAATGAACTCTCAAATCGATCAAGAGCACCCCAAGTTCAGTTATATACTGGAATAGTCATTGACCAGACTTTTTTAATTGAGAAATGGACTTTTACACAAAATCTAATGTCAACACCGTATACATGTATCGTGTCCCGGTGTCAGACATGTGTCGTGTCCGATACTGACACGACACTGACGCATATAATCACACTAAATTATGTGATGTTCTCAAATTATTAGTGGTGTCGGCGTGTCAGTGTCCATGTCGTGTCTGGTGTCCGTGTCTGTATTCGTGCTTATACTCCTTATTTCTCTCTCTCTCCTCGGATCCGAGGTCCACACACATTGGTAAATTACACAATTGTTTCTGAATTACAAGGGCCCTCTAGGATCAAGACAAAAATAAAAATAAAAATATTACTCCATTTCATTTATTGTGATTAATGCACTAACAGAATCATTCCAAAACTGTTCTAGAATATACTCTCTACCGTCTTAAATATAAGGAAAAGTCAAAACAAATTCAACTCAAATTTGGAATAAATACCTTTTAATTTTTGCTTACATTTTTTTAGAGGATTTTTGCTTACTTGATAACGTGATACTATAAATTTGATTTTCTTAAGCAAGGGACTTACCCAACAATAAAAAATTACAAAAGCTAATCCAAAAACATTTCCCATACCCCTAAATGCAATTTATAAACTTTCATCACCGACAATATGTGATCACCGACACATTTCAATCAAACACGAAACCAAATTGAATAAAAAAAATAAAAAAATCAATAATGAAGAAAAAGTGATTATTATGTACGTGTATAAAAGTTTTACACATGCAGTTAAAAGATAGAGACTTACCCCACTAGCAATGACAACACCAGTAACAACAGGAACAAGAGCAAGATAAGTAAGCCAAGCCTCTCTTTTGAGCGTCATAGCATAAGCAAAAACCGCAGTAAAAAACGGTGTAGTGGCACCGATAGCTTGATTAAACGACACAGGAAGGTACCGTAACGAAACATTACCAAAAACAACGGAAACACAGAAAATAAAACTCAAAGTAGCGATCTTAAAGAATTGAAGACGAGAACGCATGAATTGCATTGGAACCATTTTGAACCAAGCGATTGCAACGTAGCTGAAAAGAGAACATGCTGTCATGTGACACATGGTGAGGAAAATTGGGTATTTGAAACCGTAGTTTGAAAGGAGATACTTGTTTAGGAGGAGGACACCTATGTTGGAAGAGTACCATGCTGAGATTAATGTTATTGTGAAGGTTTTGCTTGATTCTTTCATGGTTTTCGGAATTATTGGGTTTTGTTCATGGATCTGTGAAGAGGAATGGGTTTGTTAGAAGGAATTAAGGGAGAAGAAAGTGTTTTAAAAGCGTATAAAAGACAAAAACGATGTTATTGTATGAGTGAAGGAAAGGTAAACGGAACGCGTATACAAACGGGGACTTGGACTTAGTTGATTTCCATTTCCCCGCACTTTCTTTTTTTTTCTTAAGTGTTGAGATGTGAAATATAAAATGATGAAGGTGTCAAGAAAAGGAGGAGACACGGAATCAAAAACAACAAATACGCATATATAAAGAGTATTAGGTGGGGAAAAAAAATAATAAAACATTCAACTGTAGTATATACATATATTTAATAAAAATATATGATATTAAATATATGTATATTTCTAAAAGGAAAAATATATCTCATTGTCTGTTATAACGTGGTCAACCCTTAATTTTACTTGAAACTTCAAAGATGACTACATTAATCGTCTTTAAAATAAAAGTTTATAATAAGAAATGAGTCGAAAGTGTATATTAAGTTTTCACTTTTTTTAAAGAAGGCTAGACCGAGTCGAAAGTGTGATTTATTAACAAAAATATAAATTTTCAAATGCATAATACATGCATGAGATTTAAGAAGTTATAAGATATATACAAAATAATAAGAAATTTTAATGATATAGGAAAGATGAGTATCTTGAATCTTGCTAGAAAAAGACTAGATTAAAACAACTTTTAAATAGCAAAGGAAGAAAATATGAAGAAAAAAAAATACAATTTAGGAAGATGAATTTATAATGAAATCACAAGTAGTGAATCGTACGTAGTGACCCAAAATGTGCAAACAAAATTTAGAGTATGAGTCAAAAAAATTAAGTAAAATTGCAATGAAGAATCCTAATTTGGGTGAAATTTTTTAAGTGACATATATTTTTGGATGAAATATTCAATGTAAAATATGCATGTTTCAATATATGCAAATTCACACGTGATAAAAAAAAATCTGTTTTAAGTTTTTGTCAATAAAAAGTTATAATTTGAAGTGTGAGGATGAGATGAGTTAAAAAAAAAATGAGAATGGAATTCTAAATTAGAAATTTGGTAAGCAAACAAAGAATGGAATCGCATTTGGCGCAAGGAGAGGACAGGGGGAATTGGGATTGGGATGGTAAAGCCGGTCCAAACGCCGCCTTGTTTGTTTTTCTACAAACAAATTAAAGGGGTACGAGTGGCGCAATTAGTGCTTCTGCAGCAAAACCTGTTAGTGAGGGTAGAAAATAAAATTCGTTTCATGCATAAAATACTCATTTTGAAACTATGATATGGGTCCCCAACCCCAACCAAGTTTGTTTTGAATTTTTATTGGATGCTGCCAAACCATTTTGACCAGTAATCGATAACTGCTTCTTGGTTTATATTTCATCTAATTACTATTATAACAAATATTCATTTTTTCGTATTTATTGAATAACTTTTTATTTTTGAGGGAGTATTTATTGAATAACTTATATATTTGATATTAATTCAATAAATTTTAAAAAAATTATTTGTTTATAATAGTGACCGTAGAGAATGCCCGATTAAACGATTTCATCGGCAAAAAAAATTTTTTTTGGAGAGTTTTAGGTTGGAGATTTTAAAAGAGCTAAATTTATATTTTAATTTATATGATATTTAAATAATATTAAAAAAACAATATGACAAATCATTATAAAATATTTCAATCACACTTTTTCATTTTTAAAACAAATCTAAAGTGTATTTAATTTAAAATCCAAACTCGCAAATAAAGTATCATGGTCTTTTCCATGTGCTACATGGATTATTGCAATAGGGCTTTAGGTATAGCTCGTTTGAGATTGTATTTTTTTTTTCTTTTCCACTTTATAAAAAGAAAAATGCTCACGATTTTATTAGGTACGCCGTAAGTGACGCCTATTTTTGGTTGAAGTAATAAGTAGCAATAATATTAATATCTAACAATATGCATGTGTGGGGGATGAGTTCTTCAACTTGGACGTGATAAGGAGACAACTATAAGTTATCTAGACAAGGACAAGGACTTAGCGTTGAGAATCACATTGCTTCCTTCATTTGCATTAACATCACATGGAAATTGAGACCAAATGCTCACTTTGCACTTAACTTTTGTGATTGCTATGTCAAACTATCAATAATATCATATTTTTTTTGGTTACATTCAATAATCTCAATATTTAATAATAGTAGTAGTAGTAGTATAAAATGTGAGTTAGTTTCCTAAGAAAAAGAAAGGAAAAGAAATCACGTGAGCCGTGAGCTAGTTAAAACGTTGAAGTCCCGTATCAAGTGTGCAAAAGTATAGATGGCTAATTTACTCAACATCTAATAAAATTAATCACATGAAGTAAATTTAGATAATTTTTACTGCACTTACAAGTTTATTTATGAGGTTAATTATTATTGGTTGTTGAGTAAATTATCCACAATTTTTAAAAAGAAAAAACAATTTTCACAACCGTTTTTTCCATATAAAAATGTTTAACTATAGAGTGTCATTTGACTTCAAAAGTAAAATTTAAGAACCTACGTGAATATGTTGTCTATAAATTTATTTGGTTACGTGCTCATTTATTTTGGAGCAAAACAAAAAACAAAATTACTTGGTGGGCGTCTCCCTAGTACGAAAAATTCCTAATACGTGAATGTGTGTTTACCTTACCGTTCATTGACTTTATCTTGCCTAACAAATTAAACTTCGGGTTTATTTTGAC
>Ga0315913_1009517_pt1 | contig 11384 bp, 12 predicted proteins | sample MpolsnodulesMG_FD_207736 | JGI IMG/M metagenome (GOLD analysis project Ga0315913, IMG submission 207736) | Medicago polymorpha root nodule microbial communities from Los Angeles, California, United States - small nodules | ecosystem: Host-associated > Plants > Roots > Nodule | place: USA... | reverse complement strand
TGGTTTAGCGATTTATGGCGGTTTAAACGACTCTGGGTAAATCTAGCAAAGACTTCACCATGAAGAAACGTCAATTCGCTAAGCGAGCATCAATCTGCTTATCGATTTCACACTTACTGTGCATCTATAAATAGAACTCAACTTCACTTTTTGAAAGAGATATTGAGAGAGATGTAGAGAAAACAGAAAATACACATCAACAAAGGTGGAAAGACAAACAAGGTACAATTGATTAAAATATGAATAGTAGTATTATACTATTTTTTTTATTACACGATTTTTTCTAAGCATGTTTTTACAACGACAGTAGTAATTCACTTGATTTTTTTATATATATATTTTATATTAACGTACCCGTAACTTCATTTTAAAATTTGCCTTATTACGTACCGGTATCTATGCATCATAGATTTTTTTTTAATTGCTAAATTTTACGAAGCAGAACTGAGGTGTAAGACACACCTAGAACGCAAACAGAAAAACAGATTACAAAGGGCACAAGCTCTAAAAACACAAGCACCAAAACTCCTATACGGCAAAGGATAGCCTGCTGCTCTAACAGCTAACCAAAGCACTCACACAGGCTTAGCAAAAGCACTAACAGCAGCTGTGCAAGGCCAAACAGCAGTGGTTTTAGCAGCAGAAGGAACTGCCGCGCACCACACCAGGAAAACAGCACCTGCAACACCAGAACAACAAAAATAGCAGCAAGCAGAAACACAATAGCAGCATCACAGAGACAGCAACCAATACCCCTATCTGCGGAAACATTCTCTTGGGTTCCAAATCCACTCGTAATAAAGAGCAGGCGTACTCTTCAACCGCGATACGCTCCACCTCCACGAAAGCACCTTGATCTCATCCACCAACTCCTCCTAAATACTAATGATCTCTTTAAACAATTGTATAAATCTAAACCATATGCTTTCAAGTTATGATATTTCCGGTTAAAAAAAAAGTTATAATATTTCATTTCTGTGGTGTACAATTTTTCCAAGTCACTGGGTAACAATTAAATACAACCTCTATGCAAATTTGAGACAACATATACTCCATAATAACATGTTTGTCAAAAGCAAATATCCGTTTGATATTTGTTCGAACTTCAAACAACCTTTTAAACAACAAATCGGGAGCAATAAGTTGGTACTCATGAAATTGAATTGAACAAAAAAAAAAAAATTTAAACAAGCCAAAATGGAATTATATTAACACTGCTATAGCATTCCCCACAGCACAAGGCGTGCCAAAGAGAACACTAAAAAATTACAGGCAGTTCAAGGATAAAAAGTTAGTTCATTCTGATGATAAAGCAAGCTCTTTGTGCGCATCAAACACCGGAAATATTTTTTGAAAACGTTTGAACGAACCTTCTGAAATTGCATCCATATTAACAAGTAAGTTAGCCAGCTCCATCGCGTCATATCGCCATCCAGCAAAACCAATCCCTTGGATCAACAGTTTGTAAGTGGTTTCATTTGGCAGACATCCTTTGTTAACCATAGCAGCCAGCACTTCAATAGCATCTACGATTCTTTGCACTTTGCACAATCCAAGAAGAACAGTATTGTAACTAATAACCGTCGGCTGGCACTTTCGACTTTCAAACATATCAATCAACAACTCAATTGCCTGATCCACCAATCCATCTCTGCATAAACAAGATATTAGTGAATTATATGTGATCTCATCAGGATCAATGCCATTACTTAACATCTCCAAAATCATCCCTAATGCTCTAATTTTATCGCCACTACTCCACAACGCACCAAACAATGTATTATAAGAACCTGCATTTGGAGGACAACCCACTTCACCAAGTTTCTCAAAGATATTCAAAGCCTCATCAGCATTTCCATTCTTACACAAAGATGCCAAGATTGAGTTATAGCTAAGAATATCAGGCAAATGACCACCTGATATCATGTCATCCAAAAACTCAATAGCCAAATCCACTTTTCCTTCTCTACAAAGAGCAGAAATCAATGGATCATAACTATAACCATCAGGAGCCAGCCCTTTCTCCTTCATAACCTTCAACACATTCTTTGCCTCGCCAATTTTTCCATCACGACATAGCGCAGTAATCAATGTGCTATACGTTACAAGATCCGGCTCACGACCCTTATCAAGCATATCAGACATCAACTTCTCCCCGTATTCCCATTTCCCTTCGTTCAAAAGATCCCTCAACAAAACATTATAAGTACTCATACCAGCAACACAACCCTTCTTACTTATCCCACTAAGAAACTCAAAAGCTCTATCCAACAACCCTTCTCTACACATACCATTCACAACAACATTATATGTATACTTATCCGGTCTCAACCCTCTCGACAACATCTCATCCAGAAGCTTCATCGCCTCGTCAATACCACCTTGAGTAATCGTTGCTTCAATCAATATCGTATAAGTTATAACCGTCGGCTTACAGTTATCCTTCAACAACTGATCCATAACCCTTAAAGCCAAATCAAGCCTCCCCCTTCCACAAAAATTACCAATCAAAATATTATAAGTAACAACATCAGGCTCAAAACCTCTCTTTTTCATTCTGTCAAGCACCTTACTAGCATGATCAACTCTATCAGCTTTACAAAACCCACTTATAACTGCATTATAAGCAAAAACATCAGGCTCGCCGTGTTTTTCGAGAATCTCCGTAACTTGAATTGCTTTTTCAATCTTTTTCAAATTAAAAAAACCCTTGATCAATTTAGTACAAAGAATAACATCAGGTTTATAACCACGATTAACCATGTGTTGAAGAAAGTAAAGAGATTCATCGTACTTAGCTGATTTGCATGATCTGTTTAAGGTTTTCATGAAATTGGTGTCTTGGAAATCGCAGTCTTGGTGGTGTTTTGTTGGTCTTGTTTCATTGACGAAGATTCGTTGTTGTTCTTTGTTGTTTGTTCTTCTTCGTTTGTTGTTGTTTTTGTTGGCTTCGTTTAGGAATGGAATTGAGGAAGTGATGATGATTGTGTTGGGTTTTGAATGGCGTGAAGTGTGGATTCTGAAGTTGAGTGTGTGTGAGAGGAATTCGGTTGAAAATGTTGTCATTGATAATGTTCTCAGTTATGGATTCATGAACAGAACAGTTTGGAGAAAATGTATCGCATAATGGATAAGGGACTGAAATGGAACCAGTTAGTGCAGCTGGGGATGAATTCAATCCAACACAAATGAATTCAGACCTTGTTTTATTTTAATCAATCAAAAGTAAACAAATCCCTAATTTATTACAACAACAAAAAAAAAAAACATCCTAACCATATGATTGAAAATAATTTAGACGGAATCATCTCGAGAATATAACAATGTTAAATTTTTTAGATTCAGTCTTAGTTTGAAACAAAATCGATCGATTACGTGATTTTAAATATTGTCGATGAAATCCTTATATGTAAAATTATGTTCAAATTAAAAAACAAGAAGAATAAAATGGATGTAAGAAATTATCATTAACACTTTTTAGATCTTCCACATCCAATGTTAAATGATTGTCAAACATTTTTTTTAACAAAGTTTGATGAAAAAAATGGAGCAATTCATTACAAAGAATAAAATTAAAGGATTAAAATGCTTATTTGTACTAACATATATGATAAATTTGAAACTAAAAGGAATAATCTCTAATTTAATATGATATATGAAAAATGAGGGTATTTGAGAGAGTTTATGCATCTATTAAACATACCCAATAACATGATTTTGCAAATAGAATCTGAGAGATTGAGGTGAGTAAGAGAATTTTAAACACAAAAGGACAAAAAATTGGTGGGTGAAAAATATGCGATTTGAAAAATATAGATTTGTGTGGCTAAGGGAAAACTCAAAGATTGAGTTGAGATTTGAGGGTTCAAATGAGGTTGTAAAAAGGGAAGGTTTTGTTGGTGTTGTGTAGAAAGGAACGAAAGGAAAAAGGGAAAGATGAAGCATAGTTTGTTGATGATGTTATTGACAAAGTACGAACCATGGTTTGTTGGTTCAAAAGAGTGCACCAACCAGAAATCGAACCCAGGTCTATATCGTGTCAAGGTACTATTCTACCACTAGACCACTGGTGCTCTAAAAAACAAATGTTCCAACATTGCTTCAATCAAAAAATCAATTTTATTAGCGCATATCCTTCTCGAACATAATATTTTTCCTATTGCTTTGAAAACATTGTTCATCTTTCAATTGCTCTAATAAACATCCTTCATACATATACATACAACTAATTATTTTTGGTGTGACTATAGCCACACTTAAACTAACTTTGGATCCGCCCATGTCCACGATACAAGTTGGCTGGTCCAGATCATTCACATCTACTATGAAACTAGTTCTTGTGTAGATTTTCTTGCACGTATGGGTCACTGAAACAACTTTTCTTGCACCATTTTTAATTTGTTTCCCCCTTCTCTATTCTCTTTTGCGCTTTGATGTAATGATGATGTCTTGTCTCCCTTTAGTCATTTTATTATAGAAAAAGAGGTGATTTAATTATTATTAGAAAAGACAAAATTACACCCGTCGATTCTTAACTTTTTTTTGGTAGCAAAAGGGAAAAAGAAAAAAAAAACAAGAAAGAACCCAGACTAGGGTCGAAAAAACTCAACACCCATGTCATCTGCTAAAAGGGCAGAGGCCATATAAGGAGGGCCTCCATTCAAAATAACAAGGCTACTATCACTTAGAGCACCCCTTTTAACTAGAAAATCAGCTGCAGTGTTAACCTCACGCAAATTATGTCGTAAACTAACCACTTAATCTCTATGAAAAAGGTGTTTAATTGTCATGATCAGATTTTCATACCCGTGATGTACATTCAAATCCTTTTGGATGAGGTCAACAACAATAGTTGAATTAGAGAGACACAACACATGCTTAAATCCAGTATCGCAACATAACTTCAAACCATGGTATAAACTCAAAAGCTCGGCATGGATAATGCAAGGTCTACTAATTTTCTCAAAGAAACAATGCAAAAAATAACCTGTATGATTGCGAATAAGACCACCAAAACCTCCCAAGTTTGGAATCGAGAAACACGATGCCATCAACATTGAGAGCTACTGAATCCATACTAGGTCGTTGCCAACTAGTAATATGTGCAGGCTGCTGAACACTGTGAGAGGTGGGATAAGCAAAAGCTTTCAAGACATGATGCAAAGATGATAACACTTGGGTGTCAATGTTTTGGACATAATGCTTGATAGCCTAAAAGATACATTTGTTATGAGAACTCCAAATCGTCCACGTGATAATGGAATCAATGGGGCTAATATTTGCAATAAATTCTCAACTTAATTTTACATAGCAATTTCGTTCTTTATTTTTTTTGTCATTTTTGTTCATTTGATATGTTTCCATATGATTTTTAAAAACATGAGTGAAAAACCATGTATTTAGACACTAAAAGTTCATACAAAAAGAAGGAAAAAAAAGCCATAAATTTGAATTTCTAGATTTCATATACAAATTGATCAAAATAACATAAATAACTAAATTGTTTTTTGAAATTTAAAACGGTGAAAATAGTTTTGTCTAAAAATGATTCTTTTTTCTTATAATACCGTAAATATCATTCGCGCGCAATTACGTAGATTAATCTACTCGAAGTAACTAACATCTATTTTAAATGTATTTTTCACAGGCATGAATCCTAACTTAAATGTTGAAGGGGTTCAAGTATTTAATATTAATTAATGATAGAGATATAACAAAGTGAATTAGTGAAGTATTATCCATTAAATTTAAATAGCTAAAACATTTTTACAAAATTAAAAAGATAGAAGAAAAGCTGCAAAAGTCTCTCTTTCTCTTTTTTCTCTTCGATCTCAATTATTTCTACCTTCTTCTTCTTCTTCTTCTTCTTCTTCCCTCCCTCCCTCCAAAATCGCGTGCATCTCTGCACAATCTTCCTCCCAACAATAATCTTCTATCTCTTTCTATCAATTCCTACCATACTATGTAAATTATATACTCCTAATTCATTTATTATTCTTTATTAAGATCTAGGGTTCCGTGCTCAATCTCCACCTCCAAATCTCAACCGCATTTCTTTTTTTCAGCTTCGATTTGTGTGCATTGAAATTCACCTTGTTCCAGTGTTAGAAAAAGAAAAAAGATTTTTTTTTTTTATATCAAATTCAAGATTCATTTTTGAGTTTTGTGCCTTTTGGTATTTGAATGAGAGATTGGTTTAGATGAGTATGGAGGTCGTTACTGATGCGGCGTCGTTGGACGTCGAATTGTTGCAGCTACCTGAATTTTCCACTTTGTCCCTCAAAGCTAATCTCAATTTTGTTGAGAAGCTTTTTGAACAGTGGTTGTCGCTTCCCGAAAGTAATCGATTGGTAATGTTTCATTCAATTTTCAAACTTTCGTATTGCTGCATTGCGTTTATATGTGTGCATGAATTGATTAGAAATTGTTGGTGATGCTGAAAGGGGTGAGATGTTAATTGTGGTTATTAAGAAATGATTGTTTAGAATTTAGTTAATTAAGGTTTGTTAGAAAGATGCATCATTTTTACATTAAAGTTAACTAATTGACATAATGAAAGTGATAAGATGATTAGGTTGCTTGGGGGAGGGAAATATGGGTCAGGGTGATAACAATTTTGTGGTTTCTGGAAGAAAAAATATTAACAAATAACATTTATCGGTAAAAAAATCCATAGAATAGTAATGTCAACGTGGAATGCTGTTGCCACATCAGCTCAAAATTTGCTAATTAGATATTAGAGGTTTTTACATCACTTAAAAAACTTCATGAGAATTATGACTTCGATGTGTTTCTGCTTTTATATTTAGCATATGAAGTAGTAATTAGTTTCATCTGTTATAGTTCTTGCTCTTCTGAGGATTGCCGCCACCAATTCTTGTAAATCATGCCTACTCCTGAGTCGTGTAAATGAGTGAGCTCCTGGTGATACTTGAAATGTAATGCTGAATTGCCGGGTTACAATCCCTGCCATTTGTGCAGTTTTTGGGTTTCCTTAAATGTTTAAGTTGCTCTTTTTGAACACTCTACAAAATATAACATATGGATTTGGGATTCCGTTTTAATGCTTCCCTTGTTAATTGTGTAGGTAACATCATTGCTCAATGACGCTAAGTCAGGTGCTCCTTTGAATGTTCCCGGGAGTTGCTCTAGCCCAAATGCTGCAACTAATTCTTTGCCTTCCATGTTTCCTGCTGGAACCGCTCCACCTCTTTCACCAAGAAGTTCATCCGGTTCCCCTCGCATTGTGAAACAGAGAGCTGGCCCTTCTAACTTGGGTTCTCCTTTGAAAGTTGTCAGTGAGCCAATTAAAGAAGTGATACCTCAGGTTCAACAGATCTGATTTTTTTTTTCTTTCTTTCTTACGTATGGTAAAGTTTATTTGAAATATTCTCCAAAACCAAATAAAAAAAGTACGTCGGTGAGGAAGAAAACAATTGCAGCCAAATTGACCAATATCATTGCATCTATGATATGATGTGACAACTTTTCCCAGGACAGGAATCTGCAGAACGCCAAAGCATGGATGGCCATATAAAATCCTATCCTTCAGACCCCTAGCAAGTTGAGCAAAACATTTATATATACGAGCATTTTGCATTAAAACCAAATGTGCTAAAGAATTGCATAAACTGTGTATATTACACAAAAGTTTTGCCTTGTTGTTTTGCTTAAGCTTGTTAGTGTTGCCTAATCATATGAAACCTTCCAAAGTAGAAAGACACCAACCACCCGATGAAATTTTAAAGACTACTGTTCAGTTCTCCCAGTACTTTATTCAACGACACTTTTCTCTTATACCTGGTCTGCTGTTCAGCGCATGTCTGTTTTTTTCTTCTCTCTATTCTTGTTATGTTATGTTATGCTTACAACATAAATATTTCCCAACTGCAGTTTTTCTTTCAACACGGACGGCCACCTCCAAATGATCTAAAAGAACAATGCTTGTTTAGAACTGATCAGTTATTTCATGATCACTTGGATGGACTACAGGTGCATGGTAAGATATCACACATATAACTAGCTTATAGCCTGCAGAGCCAGTTTGTTGCAACCTGGGAAAGATGATTTTAAATAAGTCTCATATTACAGTTTTCTAAATAATTAAGAAAATTTATTCTAAGTAAGTTTAGAATCGCGCACCTTCTCCTCTAAGTTGAGCAAAAATTACTGATTTTAGATGTTGCTGTACTCAAAAGGGTGGTGATCTGTATAAAAATCACTTTCTAATGTAATAAAGCGTTGTAACAGCTAGTTCTGAGAATTGTTTTAATTGTTTCCTTGATATGTCAGAATTCAAATCAATTACTAAGGAAGTATGCAAGCTGCCATCCTTTTTTTCAACTTCTCTTTTCAGAAAAATTGACAACGGAGCCGGTGTTGTGACAAGGTGAGCGCTTTATTTTTCTAGACACAACTTTTAACACTTTTGTGTCATGGATGGTGATCCTTGTTTGGGCTTTTGGGTAATTCTAAGTTTTTGGTCTAAATGCTGGAGGAGCATCACAATTTTTGTGAATCATTCAGAAAGATTTTTCCACAACTGAGCTCTGGAGTCTTGATTATTGCAGTATTTGTTTTTGTAAAAGGATGATTTTGGACTTTCTTTCACGAGTGAATCAAATAGAAAGTTGTCTCTTTGCTTGGCTTCTTATTGACATTATCCATTTCCCTAGTTTATTCTTTCTTTTTTTTAAAAAAGATTCTCAATGTACAACCAGAATTGTGTTTGAATGAGTTACTATCATTGTGATTCTTTGGTTTAGTGAATTCTCTAATACCACATGAATAATGTCGTAAGCCTATAAGATCTTCAACGATTCATTATCTTCAATGCTGATTGATAGCATTTTCAGAACTGAGTTTAGTTTTACTAGACCTATATTGTATTTTCTAAATCTTCTTTAATGATGAGTATTGTTTATTCCTTGTATTGATGTGTATGACATAGATTTTGACACCGCATGTCCAATCCTTAAAGAAGGAAGAGCCAAAAATTAAAAAAGAACGACCAAGTTGAAGGTAAGAAGCGGCTCATAATATGGAAGCCTTAATAGGAATTAGTATTTTTATTCGATAGAAAAAGGGATCAACTCCCTAGTTCATAGTTTTGAAAATCAGATCACCTGGTTCAACTAGTTGAATTGGAAACCAGTCAAGTGTCATTTTTACACTATGAAGGTTGTGACATGAAATTCCTGTTCCATGATCCGTGTTTAGCAGTTTAGGTAGTGAAATCTCTGTTACCAACGTTGCTTCAGCCAATTTGTGAATGTCGTGGACTGGTGGTTCGGCAGGGGAGGCTTACTTGAGAAACCTGAGACCAAAACCCCGGCTATTGTTTATATGATCTACGCCCACTATGACAGAATCTAAGTCTAGTGGGTTCGGTGGACGCAGTGGGTTGGTCGCACAAGTTGAGATCTTAACTTCTGTGACTGTCGGCTTCCCCCATCCTCAATCATCCTTCCGGAACCATTTTCCCTTTATTTTTGCCTCCATTTGGTTTTTCAGACGATGAAAATTGAAACTCTCTTCTTCTCTCATCTTCCACTTTTGTTCTTGCCTCACGTGGCCCATTTGGGCAGCTTTCTAATTTGTACTTTGTACAACTGTTGCGTCTTGTCTACTACATGTTGATGAAGTTCTTCCTGCAATGCATTTAATACCAGCTTTGTTTCCTTCTTTGTTCTTGCTTCCCCATTAACAGTCTCCCCTTCATCACCATGGTTCAGGTTCTGGTTCTTGATTCTTAGACCTTCATCTTTTCCTTTTTATTTTGTCACACAGATTGAAATCACTTAAGACTTTCCTTCAAAAAACTCCACCAAGTTGCAGTTGGACTGAGCCAACCCAACATAGGGACCAAGTGAGAGAGAACAACCTCTTAGTAGCTTCACAGTCTCTGATAGCCTCTCTTTTTTACCTGTTCTTTGTAAATGTTGCTCCTTGAGTTCTCCTCTGAAACTTGCAAGCTCCCTCTACTCTCTAAGAATGTCAATAATGGCATCCTTCATTCTTGTTGACTCTGACAAACTTCTGAATTTGTCTGTACACATGACTCATCGGTCCAAGATTGGAGCTTCGGTACCAATTGATATGAATTGGTATTTTTATTAAAAAGAAATGGGATCAATTCCCCAGTTATTAAGATATTGCACAGCTTCTAGGATCTGCATATGTTATATGCCAAACTGAACTCTCTTAAAAATGACAAGAAAGCCTCTCTCTTCTCCCATTCATCTTATTTATATACATCACCCTAACCCTCTAACCTGTTAAACCTAGCTAACTAACTAAAGGGGTTATCTGTTAAAATAATTATACATTGATTTGTTGAAAGGGTGCATGTTGTCGTTCATGGCACTAAACTATAAGTCTCCTTGATGGATTGCAATCTTAGTCGGACTGTATATTTCTAGGCATCCTACTCATATTTGGAAGTACATCATGTTCAAATACTTTATCCTTTTCTGAACAAAACATTCCCTTTTTTCCGTTGGTGCAGAAACTTTTGTTGAATAGTCTTGTGCCTTGTAATTTTTATTCCTAGTATTTCTTTTTGCTTAAATCTGTGATTTAATGTTCCTGCAGGGAAGCATTTATTGATTATTGGATAAATGGCAACCTGTTGACTATGGATTTAGCTACTCAAATATTCACAATTTTAAAGCAACCACAGCTGAATTACCTAACTCAGGTTTTTTTTTCTCCTTCATTATTCTATTTCTTCTGTTTTTCATTTAATTACCTTCCACTACTCCAAAAAGTGCTCTCAACTCTAGTCAATTTATCAAAACATATAATTTATTCAGGCCCTGATACATTCTATGATGACCTGTTATTTTGGGCCCTGTCTATTGATTTCATTAGCTTTGATATAGATCAGTGCCCATCTCTCTTACATTTGATATAGATTAGTGCCCATCTCTCTTACATTAGGACAATATTGTACTACATTTCAGGATGATTTTAAACCTGTCCTACGTGAGCTTTTAGCTAGTCATCCGGGCCTGGAGTTTCTGCAGAGCACGCCTGAGTTTCAAGAAAGATATGGTTTGTGATTTTTGATTGATGCAAACAAGTTTACATTCTTGCAATACTTAGTTCCTTAGAAACCTTGTTTTCCTTGAGGAGTTTTTATTTCACTTTTACTGATCATCAGTTTCCTTGAGACATACCCGGATGCAGTCCCTTTGTGACTGTAGACGGTATTTTTTTGATACATTCCTTATTAATAATAGGGTTAATGGTGCTTTACCCCCTGTAATATAGGTCATTTTCGGTTTTACACCCTGTAAAATATTTTTTTTGATTTACCCCCCTATAAAATATTTTTGTTTTGATTTACCCCCCTAATAGGTCATTCAAAAACCAGAGTTTCT
>Ga0315913_1009515_pt1 | contig 11387 bp, 3 predicted proteins | sample MpolsnodulesMG_FD_207736 | JGI IMG/M metagenome (GOLD analysis project Ga0315913, IMG submission 207736) | Medicago polymorpha root nodule microbial communities from Los Angeles, California, United States - small nodules | ecosystem: Host-associated > Plants > Roots > Nodule | place: USA... | reverse complement strand
GGGAGTTTTGGGACATTGAAAGATGATTTAATCATTATTTCTGAAGATGAAGATGATGATGAAATTAAAGAAGAAAATACTTGTAAGGAAGCCATAATATATGTAATCTAATGAGAAGTTAGATACTTGATCCTTGTTTGTATGTGTTTGATTGGTGTTTTGTGTTAAGGTTTTTGTTGTTTGATGTTGTTGTGGATTTGTTTGATGGTTGAAGAAATGTGTGTAGGTTGTAATATATAGTAGCTAAATGTGTGAACAAGAAGAGAATGGGTCAGATAAGGGAAAACTGTTGACTAGGTGTTACATGTTGACATTCTTTGGTTTTTCATAACATTCAACTCATACTGTTCAAATATTTTCATCTCATACTCGGTCGTGTGGATACGCTAAACTATAATACGACGCAATTTTTGTACACTACGAGATCAAAATTCAAAGGCTTTTCCTTGCTCGTGGTTGATATTTTTAGATAAAAAAAATTACAGAATGAGAACTTATATTTATTATTTTTTTTTTAAATTCTGTATCAAGTTGAAAGACAACTAATCAAGGAAAATGAGTCCCGTTTAGGTCAGTTATTACGGACAATGCATATGGAAGATTCGGAATTTGAACCCCAAACACTACAAAAAAATCAAAAAAAATGAGATCTCACCATCTACTAACGGAGACAATAAGATTTTTTTTTGAAAGAATAAGAAATTATTATTAATAACGATTTTATATAGAATTTAAACCTAGTTCAATGTTAGTGAAACTATTATCACATCTGATAGACAATTTTTTTTTTTTTTTTTAGGAAATCTGATAGACAAATATAAACTTGCTTGTTTCACCATGGTTTATTATTAGAGAAATGATAGTTGTACAACTTTTCTCACAACTTTCTCTCTCATACTCACATTATGTTTTTCCTTTCTCTCTCTATTGCTCTGATTTTTATGTTAATACCTCATTTTCTTTGTAAATTTATGGTTGTTCCAAAAATTATCATACAAATGATTGTTCAAATAACATAACTTTTATTATTATGTCATTGGCGAGACCCAAATTAGGGTGAAGAGATATTTTAATCCTTGAAAAAATCACGAGACCCAAATTGGTCTTAGACAAAATTAAAACTTTTTTTGGTCTTAAAAAAAAGTGACAACTTAGTTATTGCATGAAACAATGTTATAAAGTGACAACACCACTAAAAAAACAAAAATTAGTGAGGGATATTTAGTGAGGGAAAACGTGAAATCCTTGTCTAATTCCGTCACTAAATTTTGCGACCAAAAAATTTGTGAGGAATTTTGTTTTTTTCGTTACTAATTTCCCTCGCTAATTTTGCTTTTTTAGTAGTGCAATTAGGTCTCAGACAATAATTTAAAGTAATTATCAATTTATCCTAGCTAATAATTGGAAAAGAGACAATTTGATCCTAACACTAAAAAAGTTCCTGATTATTTTTTCATCCATAAATCATCTATTTTTTGATTTTTTTTTTCTCCTTTAAGATATTCAAATAAAGACATTCAACAGCAAAATTTGTTCAATTAAATAGTATCAACATTATTTAAAATTCTAAAAAAGATTGATAACATATCCAAAAATGATACCAATGTGTACCAATATCAAAAGTAGATGTTGCTTTGTTCATGGTTACATTGATATTTGATATATCTATGTAGATATAGTCGTTGTTTGAATATTAAATTAGAAAAATAACTAAAATGAACGATTTATTGGAGAATAAATTATGTAGGAACCTTTTCTTAAAAATTGTTGGAGATTTAATCGTTCTTTTTTTTTCTTCATGGTGGTTCATGTAGGGACTAAACTGTTCCAATTTATTCTCTCAAAAAATTATACTTAGTTTAATTTTTTTTGAGAAATAAATGAGATATCACATTTTTTTTGAGGGAAGGGGATTAAAATAATTCTTCACTCAAAATATTTAGTTGGACAGCCGCCCATATGTAACTCAATATATTAAATCACATGAAGGTGACATTTTATTTTGTTTTGTTATGTCTTTCATGTTATTTTTTGTCAAAAAAATAAAGTCTTTCATGTTTTTTTTCTTTCTATAAGTTGTCAAACCATGATTTTTTTATTTTTTAGTTTTTTGGAATAATCATGATTTTAATTCCAACAATAATCTTAATAATATATCCCCTAAAAAAATCTTAATAATATATACTCCCTCCGTCCCAAATTGTATGTCACTTTAGAAAAAATATTTGTTCCAAATTATATGTCGCTTTACAATACCAATGAAATATTAATGTTACTTTTCCTCTTATATCCTTAACTATTTATTACTTTCTCTTCTTTCATTTATCTTTTCCATATAATTTATTAAAGACAATTTTGTAAAACAACTCATAATATCTATTTCTCACACAATATTAATTACATTTCTTAATATGTGTGAAATGTCCAAAACATCATACAATTTGGGACGGAAGGATTACAATCAACACACTCTTTTTTTTGAATAAATACAATCAACACACATTAAAGCCTTAAAAAAAACTCACATTAAAGAACCTTATCAACACATGTCACTCAAGTAATCCATTAAGCCTTAAAAAAAAACACACATTAAAGAACATTGTCAACACATGTCACTCAAGTAATCCATTATTTCCACAATCTTAAGTTTTTATTTTTTCGAAAAACAATGTCAAATTATTTAGTTTTAATAATATTTGGCTTAATTACAAGAGACAAAAATATAATTTTTACCTGTCAAAAAAAATTTAAAATTTGTAGACACTAACACAACAACGTACTGTCAAAAAAAAAAAACTAAACAACATTGTCTTTTCTACTTATTTTTTTATTTTTTTTTTAAAAAGCCACTTATTGGAACTTGCCACTATTTTAGTTAAATAATACTCCATCAATCTTATCTTCTTAAAAAAAACATAGATATAAACACAGCCAGGCCAACACGTTAAAGGATATTTTCGACACAGGTCACTTAACTAATCCATTATTGCTACATCACCATATGATATAATTCTTTTTTAGTCACATTTTTCGTCTTATTACATAAGAGACAAAATATAATTTTTGGACATTAACTAAATCATAGCCCCTTTGTGACTTATATATTATTTTGCCACTTATATATTATTTTGCCACTAATATAGAGTTCAATTAATAATTCTTTCTGTTATGAAGGAAGGCATTCATTGTTCACGTTAATTTGTTTAATGACAGGAGAGACGGGTTCATTGAAAATCAAAACCAGGGTTGGTTGGATTGAAACCCTTTTCAACCAACCTATCTTTAAGCTTAGTAATAAATCAATTTGATTTCTATTTTATGCGTTGCGACGAATGGTTTTTCTGTGAGTATGCAACGAAACAAGTGACCAAGTTATGTTAGCTTGCTTGAAAGACACGTTTACTAGAGATATGTGGTAAATTTCACATGACCAATTGATCATTGCCATGAGAAGGAGAACTTTGTGACATATAGATTGTGATAGCTTGAGGTAATGCAATGTGAAGTACCTTAACTCAGATACAAACTTTGCAAATCAAAGGACATAGTGTAGGGTACTTGTAAGCATATAGGGAACAATCTGCTGAGTTGCCAAGGAAGCCACATGCGTCGGGTCATGGGTACTGAGGAGGACAAGGAGGGTGTGGACGAGGAAACTGTATAGCCAAGTGCGAGGCTTGAACATAGAGTTGAATGATTTGTCAAATACATACCAGCAATGAATAACATTGTGGCCATGTCTACCACACACTTGATAAGTAGGGTGTGGTATACCCTAAATATTGGAGTCTGCTGCTCTCAACTTCGATGGACTAGTTTGGGTTATTAGAAAGAAAGAAAAAAAAATCTAAATTTTAGATAGATTATTCTTTAGATTTTTCCACATATCATTTTATCACATTAAAATCACTTTAAACCATTAAAATCACGTTAAGCCAGAAGCCATAATTGTGTGTTTGGATCCATTAAAGATCAACGGTAATTGACATGGCTTTCTCATTTAGTTGAAGATCAAAAGGAACTTACTTAAGCTATATAGTTTTGAATTTTAGGAAAAATTGAACATTACATTAATTTGGATTGGAATATCGAGTTTTTTGAGTTTTTTTTTAATTTTAATTTACTGGTTTAGACATTGAAAGTGATGAATGAAGATGAATAATTTTTTTAGAATTTCTTGATTTGATGATGATGGTGATGAATGTTAACATTTATTTTCAAAAACACGACGGGGAGGATTTATTTGCCTAACAGAGTATACATTAAAGGACCAAAACGTAACAGTAATTAGTTAGGGGACTAAAATGAAAACAACAAATAAGTTAAGGGCACTACAAGAAATCTGTCGATTTGCCCAAGACGGGATCCTTGGCAAAAAAGTTGAAAGCCCTGTGAAACAAACATTTGACAAGGGCTTTGCCATGGGCAAAATCCCTGGCAAAACAGGTCATCGCAAATAATGTGAGGGGTTTAACCCCTGGAAACTTGTGAGGGGCAAGGCCCTGGCAAAAGCCCTGACATAACCCCCGTCAAAAGCCCTGTTGTAATAAATTTTGACGCATTGCTTTTATGCTTTTTTGATGCAAGTGTCACATCTCCCCGATAAATTTTGTGAGGGATTGCTCCTAAGAAATTTTAATATAATTTTTTTAAAAAAAAAATGTTTTTTTTTATCAAAATCGATTTTTTTTTAAAATTAATTGTTTTAAAAATCATTTTTTAAATAAATTTTTTATATCTCAAACAGAAAAACTTAGTTGTTAGCTATGCATCTTAGAACAAAAAAAAAAAAAATCTTAGAAATTAAGTTGGTTCTAACTTAATCCTACAAAATCAACTTGAAAAGTGAAGATTATATCAACTTATATATATGTATATGTTAAAATCGTCTCTTATATAATGTGAGACTCACGCACCCATGTCTGAACATACCCGAGTATCTCAATAGTGAAAACTTAATGGCGCATGATGGAACGGATCCTAGATAAGCTACAATTACATGAGCAAATATTATTATCTTATACAAAATTCAACTATATATGATGCATAAAAGAAATCCAAGTGGGTAGGAGTCGTTGGTTGGCTTTACTACTTCGTGGTCCCTGTTGATCGTTGAAACAAGCCAAGGCAGCCAAACTTGTTGAAATTTATTAATTAGAATACAAAGAAAAGTCAATTAAAAGGCCAAGTCTAATCTTACGGTTAGTCATGACTTCTTCCCATCTACTTTTGGATCCATTTCATTCCTCTAACTATATATATACGACTCACTCCCATTCATTGTTTTCATAAACTCTCATCTTTTATCAAAAAAACAAAACAATAAACTCTTATCTACAATTTAAACAATTTTTTTTTCAGCTCTCAATTCTCATCATACATGGTTTGTTTACAAATCACAGCAGCAGTTAATTTATCTTCTTTGAGGACAGTTAATGCTGCTATCCATCTTCCAAAACTTCCAAGTTTATCTAATTTATCAATTCCACAATTATCAAAAACAAGAAAACTGATTGAAGAATTTAATGTATCCAAAGATTATAATACAATACAATTAGAAAATAATAATGTTGTAATGAACAGACACAACAATGTGAAGTCAAATGAAATTATTAAGCTCTATGCTGTCTTGGAAGCAGTTTCTGACAGAATTGAAATGCATCACAACATTGGCGAACAACGCAACAATTGGAACAATCTTCTTTTGAATTCCATTAACATGATTACTCTCACTGCTACAACCATGTCTGGTGTTGCTGCCACTGTTGCCACTACTTGTTCTGATTCATCACTTTTGGCTTTGAAGTTATCTTCTGCTCTTTTATTCTCTGCAGCCACTGGATTGTTGCTTATTATGAACAAAATCCAACCTTCTCAATTAGCTGAGGAACAAAGAAATGCTACAAGATTGTTCAAGCAACTTCAAAGTCAAATCCAAACAAAAATTGCTCTTGGAAATTCTACTGAAGAAGATGTCAAAGATGCTATTGAAAAGGTTTTGGCACTTGATAAAGCATACCCTCTTCCTTTATTGGGAGCAATGCTTGAAAAATACCCTTCAAAATTTGAGCCTGCTAATTGGTGGCCTATTTCCAAAAAAGGAAAAACACAAAGCAAGAAAACGGGGAAAATGAATAATGGATGGAGTGAGGAATTAGAAATAGAAATGAGGGAAGTTGTTGAAGTGATAAAGAGAAAAGATTCTGAAGATTATGACAGACTTGGAAACATAGCATTGAAAGTAAACAAGAGTTTGGCAATTGCAGGGCCATTACTTACAGGAATTGCAGCTATTGGTTCTACATTTATTGGTAATGGTAGTTCTTTGGCTGCTTTTGTTCCTCTCTTGGCTGGTTCATTGGCTTCTGCTGTTAATACTTTTGAGCATGGTGGACAAGTTGGCATGGTTTTTGAAATGTATAGAGCTTCTGGTGGTTTTTTCAACTTGTTAGAAACTTCAATTGAATCAACTTTGGGAGAGAAAGATTTAGGGAAAAGAGAAAACGGAGAGCTGTTTGAAATGAAAATGGCTTTGCAATTGGGAAGAAGTGTATCAGAGCTGAGGGAGCTTGCCTCAAAATCAGCTTCTTGTCGCATCGAAGGTGTTGACATAGATGAATTTGCCAGCAAGCTATTCTGAGTTAATCTTCAAGACTAACACATTATTTTGTTCTTTCATGCATAGAAAGCAAATGTAAATATAGACATTGTTAGTCCTTTGACATAGAAAGCAAATGTAAATATAGACAACAGAGATCTAATTTTGCAAATATAATTTCAAACTTCATCCTCCAATTGAGTAGGAGAATTCATGATAACTATATTCTTTTTCCAATTTTGCTTTATTTAGTCTCTTGTTATCGAACTTCAAAGTTAGTCGATGATTCAGCTAATAGTTCTCAATAGTGATTTCTTTTCCGTCAAGTGATTATGCCAAATGAATGAATGAATGTCACTTAGCTGTATGGTCCTTAATTCTTCCAAAGAGCGATAAGTTTTGAATTTTGGGGATTTTGAGAACTACTAAACTAGAAAAACATAAATAAAAAGATAGTTTGATTGATTTGGAGCATCTATAACAATTTTCTTTTATACAGCGAGCCAAAATAAAAAAAAAATGTACACAAGTACTCAAGATTAAAAAACAACATATAAAAGAATGCGGAAGATAGATAGTAATATGCCCTTAAGAGTTTGGAGGCAATTCATAAGATCAACGCACCACTCATACAAATTTTAAGTGAGAACTGTTGGCCTAGCCATAACCATTTTCAAAACTTAACTTTGATGAATTCAACTACGCCTATAACCTCCACCACAAAGTCGGAGTATATCAGCCCATTTTTTTCTGGAGGAAAGTAAACTCATTGCATTTAATGGAACTATGGGGATGGACCTCTCGTGCAAGGGTGTAATCTATCTCATTCAATTCGTTGAATTCATAATAAACTTGACAACATCGTTTGAATTCAATGATGATTCCAATATCCGAGACATCGTCCTAACCTTTGTTGTAATAGTCTACTACTCTCTTGGCATCGAGTTCAAAATGCACCGCTATTCTATCAATCGTTATCATATGTAGACTACTAAATGCACTGTATTGCTATATCAAAATGACATCACTTGTGCCATTATTTTTAGTTCCTTTGCTTCGGAACTACATACTACCAATCCCCAAAGCAGAATATGATTACAACATGCGGCTCCTTCAAGATTTTTTGTTTTTTTTCTTTCAAATAATTAGTGACAAGAATCATAGACCTTAGGTGTGGAGAAGTACATATTTATAGGGTTTGAATTCACACCCAACAAATCAAATATCCATGCAACTATCAACTGAACAATACTTACAAAATTTCCTTCAAGAGTTTTAAAGTTGTTATATTTTCAAATTTGAATTTAAACTTTCTTAAATGTGCAACAATAGAAATGGATTCAAACCTCAAACATCTAACGAAGTCGAAAGAATTTTGAACTATCTCATCTCATCTCATCTAATTAAACACTATTGAGTTTACTAGCTAATGTCATTTACCTGTTAGTTAAAGAAATTAATAAACACTTTGTTAATGAAAACATATCTCTAATTCTTTACGTCTATTTCACTAATATTCTCGGACAAAATCGTTTTTCTGTAGTGCCAAATCTGAATTCAATAATGTTTTTAGTTGACAACAATTCTGAATTTGATAGTGGATTGCTTTATATTTAGGTTGATATCTTCTTTGGACTTTTTATGTTTTTTTTGTTGTTGAAAGATTGGACTTTTTAGGTTGACATGCTTGTTTCCATTCCAAAACATTTTTTTATTATTCAGTCCTCTTAAAATCAAAATTGATTTCAAATATTATTTTGAAGACTTATGGTATATGGCCAGTTGAGTCAAAACAATGTTGGCGTGGCCAAATCCAAAGACACTTCAAAATAAAAGACATTTCTAAAATGGAGCATTAGCTATAAATTATATTGACATTTCTAAAAGAGAAAAAGTCCACAACTCGTATCTCTTTGCATGTATCACAGTACTATTGTGCAGTCTTATGGTTTTAATTTTACTATGTCGTATGTTGAATGAGACCCAAACTAAGGGGACAAGGGTGCGAAATTTTTTTTTTTTGCCGGGGTTCGAACCCCGGAACTTCCATATTTTATGCATTGTCTATATCAACTGAGTTAACCTCATGAGGACAAAGCTGCGAATTTTGAAGAGACTATGGATGTGTTTGTTTTATCTTAAAATATTAGATTGTGTTATAAAAATCTATATATTTTTGTTAGAGATTTAAAAAAAAATTGAAGTTATTTGTGTTTATTTATATAAAAATATTCACTTTTAAAAGAATTTTTTGATTAGTTCGTGTGTTACATCCTTGTTTAGAAAAAATAGATTTTGAAAAAAACTAATCATAATAGCTTTTCATTTTAGAGTCAAAATAAATTTTTATTTTATAAATAATTTTATAAAAATCCTAAACAAACACTTTAAAATAACAAAAGTTCTTTTTTTAATATAATAAAATAGATTTTTTTTCTTTCTAAAAAATCCAAAACAAACGCACCTATAATTTGGTGGCTAAATTATATCCGGGGTCCTTTAAGTTTGAAGTTTATAACATATTGGTCCTTTAAGTTATTTTGGTTGCACATAAGTCCTTTAAGTTGGAGGTTTGTAACAGATTGGTCTTTAAGTTATTTTGGTCACACGTAAGTCCTTTAAGTTTGTAAACGTTATCGATTTAGTCCTTCTTCCACATCATATGTTTGGTTAACATAAGGACTAAATTGAAAACTTTTACAAACTTAAAGGACTTATGTGTGACCAAAATAACTTAATGGACCAATCTGTTACAAACCACAAACTTAAAGGACTTATATGGGAACAAACTAACTTAAAGGAACAATCTGTTACAAACTTCAAACTTAAAGGACCTCTGATGTAATTTACCCTAATTTGGTAGTACAAAAAATAAGAATTGAATTCTTTTAATTTTTAAAAAAATATGGATTCTATTGTTTGTTTATTTTTGCAATGTTATGTTTCAATTATTTGGGAAAAAAATGTTGATTCTAGAATTATTTTTTATTTTAAATAAAAAAATCATTGTGCACACATGTGAAACAATTTAGCATGAATATTTATTTAGCATGATATTAGAGTCTACTATTATTAAGTTTTCTACAATAATATATTTCTCCAATTATGCATTTTGAATACATTTTATGCTATTTTTTTATTGTTGTTTTTATGTAATTCCTATAAATGCATTATCATACACACATTGATGCTGATTTTTTAGTTTCAATTCTTGTGAGTTATTAGACTAATCCACCCTACATTTATGGTAGTGCCTTGCAAAATTAAGTTTGTTCTTATTTAATTTATTAAAAATGTCTTGCAATTGCGGTTGAGTTGCTTGAAACAACTCAAAGTAACATTTTTTTGCGTATATTTGACTTAGTTGAATTTACAAAAAGATGTATGAAATTGTTCGTACGAGCTGTCGTTGATCCGAATGAAGGCACAATTGGTCGAATAGTTACGTGCATGTGATGCTAAATGTGTGGTGATAATAAAATAACTTTTTCTATGTGGATAATGAGGATGTCAAAACACCATCATCTGACACGAGTTATTAGTATTGTTTGATCATTGCGTTGAGAATACTATTTGCAGTTAATTTTTTACAATCAAAAGATTGTGGATAAATGGTGTGCTTGGTATCTTGTTTTGGTCTTTTAATTTACAAATAAAATTAGATTATGCATGTCTTCATAATTAAGTTTGTGACATGCCTATTACATGTTGTATGAGTGTAAATTCATGCTAGTGTTTAGTGAATTGCTTTCACACCTATGATGGTAAACATGTGACAGTTATAATGATTTATTGCTTGTCAACGTTTATTGTCATTGTTTGACCATTGCAACAAAACACCACTAGAAGTTGATATTACTGTCTAAAGACTTGATGTTGATGGTGCACATGGTATTTTGACGAATATATTTGGCTACTTTTATTCTCTTTAATTTGATAGAGTTTATGCATCTTCTAAACTAAGTGCAATTTTTTATTCTGAAAAATTCTAACATTAAGGATTAAAAGAAGAACATTGGGTCTAGACCGTAAATACGGTGGAACTCACATTCTCTCACAAACTTGACATCTAATATGAGAATCAAGTTTGACAAGTGAGTACACACCAAATTTCATAAATCGTATGATCATAAAGCTAACTATTCAAGAGATATTATAGGTAACGTTATTTAAGTTGACAAATTTTTAAACTAGCTAATAAGGGGATTGTATAGATGGCCATTGATAATGACCATTTCCTAGTCATGGAAATAGCTATGGTATTGTTCTCTGAACTTGTTGGGTTTAGAATGCGCAATAAAGGGAATAAGTTGATTAAATAGGTTTGACATCCTAAATTTAGATCAATCGAGCCCATACAAGGTATTTGATAGACATATATGGCCTTAGTGTTTGATAGGCTAGTTGATGACTCATCATTAAGTGATGTTTTTTTTAGAGTTTTATCGAGTCTTTTCTTGCTTATTTTTAGATTTTCTAAAGGATTTAGAGTGAGTTTCTCATGTCTGAGAAAATAATTTGTAATGTTTAATTTTGAGTTGTTGTAATTCACTTTCTTCCCTATCAGTTGACTGTATAGGTGTTTTGTGCCTTTTCTGGTATATATTATAGAATTAAGCCCACCAAGACATCTCATAGAGGTTAGGAAAGCAAGAAGATCAAAGTACAACGAAAATTGTGAAGTCCAAACAACTCGAGGGAAATTTTTTTTTGAATAAACTTGAGGGAATTTTGTCTCAAGGATAAAAATCACATGAAGAATAAAGAAAATACGAAAAATTTCTCCTCG
>Ga0315913_1009514_pt1 | contig 11387 bp, 9 predicted proteins | sample MpolsnodulesMG_FD_207736 | JGI IMG/M metagenome (GOLD analysis project Ga0315913, IMG submission 207736) | Medicago polymorpha root nodule microbial communities from Los Angeles, California, United States - small nodules | ecosystem: Host-associated > Plants > Roots > Nodule | place: USA... | reverse complement strand
TGATTATGGATCCTGTACACTTGAACAAATTGTTTAGCATATCCAATTGATTATTTTTAATACCTTGTTATTGTCAAAACTCAATAGGGGACTTGTGAAACACCCTTTGTTCCAACACTCGGTAGTAAGTTACCAGGACATGATAAGGAAACTTATCCATCAATTCTCAGCAAGTCATCATCGAAAAGTTTCAACCACTAGCTTGTTCAACGTTTGCCAGGAACATAATGAATCTCTAAGAAGCTATCTCGCCTGCTATAACGACGCCACCGTCAAGATAGTGCATCCCAACCAGGAGTTGTTCGTAGGCGCTTTCCAAAGCGGACTAAGAGCAGGTCCCTTCATTGAATCTCTGGCACAGAAACCGGCGGACTTCATGGACGAAATCATGTCAAGTGTTGAATGTTATATCAAAGGAGAGGAGAGTAACACATAAAAGAAAGCTAGGGATGCCAAAGAACGTGGTTGTTCTTGAGGAGATAGACGAAACTACTACCCACCCCCAACCAGAGACAAGGGCACCTTCAAACGACAGGAAAGGAAGATTTTCAACATAGATAACTTCACGCTGTTGAACAGGTACACGTCCGAGGTCATATCACCTTAAAGACCACATTTAGAAAGAAAGACAACGCCAAAACGATCAGAGTGAAGTACTTAGTGATCAACGCACCCAACTCTTATAACATCATCATTGGACGCCCAACATTCAATCTCTTTGGTGCCTTCCTCTCCACCCAGTTCCTAGTCATGAAATATCCCCTGGAGAAAGGGAGAATAGGAACCATCGGAGGAGATCAAAAAACTTCCAGAGAATACTACCCCAACAGCTTAAGGATACAGAAGGGAAAAAAGAACGCAGGCGTGGAAGACAAACACCTGAGCGTAAACATGATCGATCTCGATCCAAGAGAAGAATATCAATAAGAACGCATCGAACCAACAAAACATCTGGAGGAAGTTCACATAGGCCCAAAACCCCACCAAGTCACCAAGCTAGGCACCTCCTTGCAACCAGAAGAGGAGCTCGCCCTAACACAACTGCTCAAAGATAACTTGGATTTGTTCGCTTGGAAACCATCAGATATGCCAGGAATTTATCCAAGCATAGTTTGCCACCATCTCACCATCAACCCCAACATTAAACTAGTGGCCCAAAGGAAACAGAAGTTAGGCGAGGAAAGAAGGAAAGTCGTTGACGAAGAAGTAAAAAAATTAGCAGATGCCCGGCTCATTAGTGAAATCAATGACACTCACATAAGTAGTCCTTCATACTTTCGACATCTCCCTCTCGATCTAGAAACTCATGAATGTTGATAAGAGGAAATTTCTCCAAAAAGCACACTACACCCTGCTCGTATGGCATCATTTTCGTAAAATCATAACCCATCACCACCAAAGGAGCATAAGTCCAATGAAGGGGGGAATTTAGGATGTCCTTCCACCATGATTGAAGTAGTAGAATATCTCGGCTCCCCTTGTATCCTTGCAAAATCCATGTTGTAACACCCCGTTTTCCCAACAACGTAAATAATACACATAATCAGAGTATTCAACGTAAAACGGAATGTCACACTACATTTAAAGTATAAATAGAGTAAAATTACTATTTATCAAAACAACCCTGTTAAAATTCATTTAACTTCGCAGCGGAAAATTATTTCAAAACAACAACTTGTTCAACAATCTTTGGCACTACGGCCTCAACATAACAAACTTGAAGGAAGTTCTTAATCCAAAAGGTTCGACAACAGAGTTCATAAAACAATACGTAACAATGGAAAGCAAAACAAGAATCCCCGTCCCGTTACGTATCGGAGCGACCCTAAGACGACACACGAGAGAGTCAACTCACATCCGCAGCTAGTCCTGGTTATCTGCACGTTACCAACATAGGGGCAACATTCAATAATAATAAGCATATAATTCATCAAAGGAATTTAACAACTTAAAAAACAATCATGGTTCACATATACTTATTATCAATCATGGTTCACATATACTTCATTTATTTCTACTTAGCATTTAGATTCAACGACAACGACTCAACAACAACTTGACTACGCAATATGCATGTGGTACCAATCAGGGCATCAAACCCCCAACTTATAGATCGTAGGCTCTCAATGTGGTATGAATGATCAAGCATTCAACAGGGCATCAAGCCCCCAACTTATATCAACGATTATACATTCAACAGGGCATCAAGCCCCCAACTTAATATGAATGATTTACATTCAACAGGGCATCAAGCCCCCAACTTATATGAATGATTTACATTCAACAGGGCATCAAGCCCCCAACTTAATATGAGTATGCATGGACTCAACAACTTAGTCAACAACTACGTACGACATCGACGACTTGACAACATCAACTTTACAATCTCGTAAATACTCATCATTTACATACCTTCATGTAAAATTCCATCAACAAGTTATTCATTTAACAATCATCAACATATATACATATATCAATTCCTAAATCATGTTATTCTTGACTACAAACCACCTAGGTAACTGATAATATCACTTAACGTTTTCAGGTATGCACTAAAGGCTAACTCAAAACAGAAATGTATGAATACAACACAAGAACATGAAAAGTACAGCACTACCATGTTACTCGCCGTGGCGGGCGACCTTACTCGCCGTGGCGAGCAAACATTGCTCTCTGTTACATACTTACTCGCCGTGGCGAGCAAACACTGCTCTCTGTCACATATAGCTCGCCGTGGCGAGCAGTCTACTCGCGGTGGCGAACGTAACAGGTTCTCTGTCGGGAAGTGCGATTTTTAACCCCAAAAACCCAATTTTCATTAACCTTCATCCCAAAATTGATAGGAAACTTATCCTACGATCATTCTACAGTCTGAACATCAATTATCTATGAATTCTACGGACTTTCTACACTCTTAACATCCAATTCTACATGTTCTACCATCAAAATCCTATTCTTAACCCTAGTTCTCAAATTCACATGAACAACAACAACCTACATGCTAAATTCAATTTCAGAATTACAATACTTAAGATTAGAGAATATTAGTCCCACCCTTACCTTAGATTGGTGATTGCAAGACTCTACAAGTTTCTCCCTTCTCTTGGTTCTCTTCTCCTCTTTCTCCCAAAAACTTCTATGCAAAACCTAATTTTGTCTGTCTCTTGTTTTTCCTTATATACTTAGCAAATTTTCTACTTCATACCACTTATTCTTGATTATTTCTAAAACAGCCCCTCCAAGTCTATTTATTCTAATTTCCAACATATTCTTCTAAATAATAATATAAAGCCACTTGATAAAATATTAATGCACAACAACACGTCATAAATCAACACAAATCACATAAGTCATATAAAAGACTCTAAACTCAACCAAAAATAATTAGATAAATAAATAGGGCGTTACACATGTTCCTTTATTAACGTCTTTGGTCCCATAAAACTGAATAAAGACTCCAATTGAGGGTTCCAAACTTAGGGCGCTACACAAAATCTCAAAACCGCGGATGAACGCCCAACTATTAGGGCAGATTTGAGACAACACCACATTCAAAAATTTTAAAACGTCCATCACAAACGCCGTAAACGGGATCTTCACTCCAAACTCCTCTAAAATTTCCATGTACATCAAAAAAGACTCGTTCAGGGCGCCCGCCATCTCCTGTTCACAAACCCTTTCATCCAAATCACATGATAGCACCACCACGTCTTCCTCATTCCCGGTGGCAGATATATTCAGCTTACTCCGAAAGAATTCGATATCCGGCACATCAGTGTACAAAGAATATTCCTGACGAACTTCATCTGCAAAACAAGTCATCTCCAACTCAGTAGAAATGGATAATTGTGACACCTCGCTTTCGAAATCAGACGACGGCAGTTGGAAGGGACGAGTCTCTTGACAAACCTCCTCCTTAGGATCTGTTCCTGAGGTAGCATTGAGAAACAAACAGTCACTACCGCTACCCGAGCCATCGCTACTATCGCTAGATAAATCACTAAACAAATTTTTCCCATAAAGCCCTAGGTTATATGCCTCCCAATCGATTATACCGTTCGGTCTAGTGGCATGCCTCAGGCAATCCTTTTTCAACTGATCCCTTTCAGGTGGATCAGTGGGATCAATCACTTTACCCGTATCGTCACACTCTCTAATCAAAACCATTTTTTAATGTACGACTAGCTAAGGAATTCAAAAGTTATAAACAACAAGAGGAAAAGCGAGGGAATACCTAGATAAATTAACAAGGTCTCGAACGAGAAAATTCGAAAAGTTGTCGGCAAGGAAAATCAAGGGAATACATGAAGAAGAAAAGGAAATGAAGAAATGAAGAAGAACAGTTGCGCTTTAATAGGAAGAGAATTGAAGTCGCCTCGAAAAATGCATCGAGGTTCTCAATCAGTGGAGACACGTGGAAGAAAAAGCCATGATTCGAACACATCAAGAACCATCGGAAGGTCACGAAATCTGAACCGTTAGATATCTTGATGAATCGCAAAGCTCGCCTTGTACCTTTTTAACGAACACGCCCTTGCGACAATACCATAAAGACCAACTTGTCACGCCTTTATAAACCACTTCGCCTTGTCCTAAGGCTCATGTTTTGGGGGTTGTGAGTGGTCAGCCTGTTGAAGAAAAATCAAACACCTACCCCCTGGAGGGCTCTGAAAGTAAGTGGAATCATCTTAGGAGGGTTCCCCGAATTCAGATAATAAACACTCAAGAACATATGCGAGATATGAGAAAGAGCACAACAAATTTTTTTAAACAAATTAATCACTTCGCCTTGTCCCAAGACTCGTGCTTGGGGGACTGTGGACTGTCATAATATTCCTAAGGACCTAAAAGACCTCCAGAAGGACTTTTAGACCCTTTCAGAGGCCTCAACGCCCTCCATAAGGGCCCTAAAACCCAAGGCACACCCTTCTCAAGGCGTGGCCTTTACTTGCTTCTAGAAGCCTCTAGAGCACGCCTAAAATACCTAAATACCCCTGTTACTTACTTCCTAAGTAACCACAAATCAGACCCATAGAGGGCTATAAATACAACCCTTGAGAGCCTCCTCAAAGCATGACCAATATAATACAAACCCTAATTACGATTATTGTACTTTTTGCCAGTACATGTATCAACCCGTCATATATTTAATTTTTGTCGTTGTTAGCTTTTATAACCATTATTATATGTCTATAATATCTGAAATGAAATGTATTTACTATTCAATTGGGTGAAAGGTTTATAAGCATATATTTGTGTGTATTTTTTCCTTCTTGAAAGGTTCTAATTACTATTTTTTTCATACAATTGTTATTTCGTTAGATAAAAAGACAACTTATATACATAATTTTGGACAATTATGTATGGTTAATGCCGGGAGCAAGTTCATTACTACTGAGAATGCTAAACGATGTGATGCTTCTACGAGACTACAATGTTGTATCTGTTGGTTATCTATTGGTGGCATCTTAGACAAAAACTATTGCAATACCTTAGACAAGTGTTATAATTCAGTTGTAAATTGTTTTAATTCATTTTCTAAAGTTGTGGTTTCTTTTTAACGTTGAAGTAGTTATACTGATATAACTCATTTTATTGTGTGTATTTGTTTTTCTAGGTAGTCTCTACTAAATAGGTATATTATAATTGTTTATATAAAATTTAAATCCCTATTTTTAGTTTTAAAGATAACAAACTAATTAAATTAAAACTTTATTAATTCTGATTTTAATTGTTATATAACTTGTGTTCTTGAGTGTTTCCTTTTAAGCTAAAGATATAAAAGCATTATATGATTTCTAAGGAAAGCATCAAGTTATTTTTAAAGAGATTGATCTCAAGCATTGGTCTCAAAATATGGACTTAAGTTCAAATAAGGCCAAGCACGTACAGGGTAAATTCTGAACCTTGCTCATCTTGTGAAAAAGCTGAATATCTTTTTGACAATCTTTTTCATAGCTCACAGATTCTTGAACAAACTTGTAAAAAACTAAGAAATGAAAATGATAAACTTAAAAAGGAAAACGAAGACTTGAAAAAACTACTCAAAACCTTTCAAAATTCTCAACCTCGAAAAGCTTTTGAAAAAAATGAAATTAAAGAACAAAACAAGGTCTTAAAGAAATATGTTCATAAATTAGAAAATGATATTATTAAATTTGTAAAATCTACTGAAACTTTTCAGAATATCATGGGAGTACAAAAAAATTCTTCTGATAAAACTTGCACAGGCTTTAAAACTAATCACAAGCAAAAAATGTATGAAAATCTTTTTATCCCTGACAAAAGGACAGAAAGATATAAATGTACATATTATAAAAAATATGGACATCTAGAGAAATTTTATTTTAGAAAAGAAAAAGAATTAGTTTTTCAAAAGAAGAGATACATGTTTAAAACAAATCTCACCAAGTCGCATAAGGAAAATTTCTCAAAAAATAACACTAACCATCAAGGACCCAAAAAGATATGGGTACCCAAAACTCTACTAACTTCTACTGCAGGAATGTCTCATAACAGTCAAGAAAAGGCCTTGGTACTTGGACAGTGGATGCTCAAGACATATGACTGGAGATAAAAAAAGTTTTCTATCCTTCATTGAGAAAGAAGGAGGATTAGTATCCTTTGGTAACAACGAACAAGTTCGAATCAAAGGTAAGGGAATTATTGGTAAGATAAATTCTGCAAAAATTGAAAATGTTCAATATGTAGAAGGTTTAAAACACAATTTGATTAGCATCAGCAACTGTGTGATAGTGGTCTTGAAGTAACATTCAAACCTCACACATGCGAAGTAAGACAAGAATCTTTAGGAAAAATCTTATTTACCGGATCAAGAAACAAAAATGTTTATGTTCAAAATACAAATATGATTCTTTTGTAATCGTTGACGATTTCTCTAGATTCACTTGGGTCTTATTCTTAAAACACAAATATGATTCTTTTGAAACTTTTAAAAACTTTTGCAAACAAGTTCAAAATGAGAAAGAAACCAATATTATTTCTGTAAGAAGTGACCATGGTGGAGAATTTGAAAATTCCTCCTTTTAGCAATTCTTCAGCAAAAATGGGATATCTCATAATTTCTCCTGTCCTAGAACACCCCAGCAAAATGGAGTTGTAGAAAGGAAAAATAGAACGCTGCAAGAAATGGCAATAATTATTTTAAATGAATCAAACGTAGAAAAATATTTTTGGGCAGAAGCCATAAATACCTCTTGCTGTATCTTGAACAGAGTTTCAATAAGAAAAAAAGCTTTAAACAAAACCCCGTATGAACTTTGGAAAGGAAGAAAGCAAAACATTTCATATCTTTGGTTGTTATTGCTACATCTTGAACAATAAAGATACCCTGGGAAAGTATGACTCAAAATCAGACAAAGCAATATTTTTGGGATATTCTTCTACATCAAAAGCCTATAGAATCTACAATCTAAGAACAAGAATTCTAGAAGAAAGTGTGCATATCAGATTTGATGAATTTGAGGAACTTGAAAATCAAAACAAGATCATTGAAGAAGAAGAAGAAGAAGATGAAGGTGAGAAAAACACAAGAAGGGGGGGTTGAATTGTGTTTGCTTTTTCTTCGTTTTCTCCTACTGAAGTCACAAATCAGAAGCAGATAGAGTTCAGCTTCTGAAGTGATAATCAGAATCTAAATGTAGCGGATAAAAACAGAGAGAGAGAGAAGAAAGACACAAAGCAATTATACAGGTTCTTGAAGTGGATAAAATAGTCACAATGAAGGGGGGGTTGAATTGTGACCCTTTAAAAATTATCCTATAACATAAAAAGTAATTCTCAAGTTGAAACATGGAATGATTTAGTTAATACCAGACTTCAGAACGTTCTTATGTCTGAGAGCAAAAAACAGTTTAACAAAGTAAATGTGTGTGTGTGTGTTTCGTGTTTGCAGTAAGTAAAGAATAAAGGGAAGAGAAAGAACACACAAAGAGTTATAGTGGTTCACCCAATGTGGGCTAGTCCACTCCTCACAATCTTGTGAGAGTTTCCACTATGATGCTTGAGATAACCTCTCAAATCCTGCACCTTACAACCTTTGTTCACCTAAACAATTACACAACCTGTATTCTCTAAGCCTCAGCAGGCTTGCACCTTGTTGCTAAGTTAACCACTTAGACTTTTACAATCCTTGCTCAAACCAACACTTTAGTACCCCTAAAGCTAGATGAGACTTAATTACAATTTGTGAGAAGTTTGAATGTTTGAGAATCAAACAGATGAGGAGGAAGAAGAAGAAGAAGTTATCTTTCAAAGAGATAACAAAGAGTATTGATGTGCACTAAGGAAACAAAAGCCTTTAGTGATTGATCAATTTCAATTGCAAGAGCCAAAAACAATCTCGAGTTGTTTACTTGTATGCTTTGCAATGCTGCAAGTAATGTTGAGGGAAGGGTATGCGTTTCCGATGGAAGTGGCTTATGAGTGGCTCCCGGACTTTTGTACCCACTGTCATACCATTGGCCATGATGTGACCTCATGTAGATGGTTGTACCCACAATAGGATAATGTGCGAAAACAGAAAATTGTCCAAGGGAAAATACCGGTACCAACACCTAAGCAAACCTGGGAGCCTGTCAAGGATAATCCGTTGGGCATCGGCTCCTCACACGCCTTTGTTGAACCTCAAATCAATACTGAACCAGTAAGGGCTGAAGCAGAGGCACACGATACAAATATGCAGCAAGTTCCTCCTGTTGAGGCAGTGTAGCGTGAATTAGCGCTGGTGAGTACACACATAGCTACGACCACTACAGACGCTCCAGAGGAGCAGCAGGCAATGGAATCAGACCCAATAGAAGGATCTCTAGAGCAGCACCCAGAGCATATAGTCCCAAATTTTTCACCGCCTCCAGCAAATGCGGTAAATCACAAACTTGATTCGCAAAATACTGTCAGTTTGTCAAATGTTATAGATGTCGTGGCCAGTCTAGCAAACGTGGTGACTTATGAGCCTATTATTACGCCAATAGAAGCTCCTAATGTTGACTCTATGCGGGCTGATTCTAATATTACGGTGGACCACACGTTACAGAAAGACATCGATTTTATGCAAGCATGGCTGGGTAAGGCTGCGGTAAATGAGGAGGTCCCATTTTCTCCAGTTATTACTAAATCACAGAAAAAAAAATTGTCCAAGCAAACTAGAGAGCAAAATAAGGTTACCTATCCAACCCGGTCACAGGGTCCTCTACCATCGTCTCAATGAAAATAATTTATTGGAATATTCGAGGGATTGGTAACAACGATTCCAGAATTGCTTTCCGTGAAATGTACCGTTTAAATAATCCTTCTTTGGTTTTTCTTGCGGAACCTATGGTTGTTTATGATTCCATTCCCTCTTGGTTTTGGAATAATCTTCACGTCACTAATTATTGTGTGAATAAGAGAGAGCCCCTTATTCCTAATCTCTGGGCTGTTTGGGGAGCGGATGTTGCATTTACTGTCACCTTTGCTTCATCTCAATGTTTGGTGCTAGAACATGTCTGTAATGGTTCCACAGTTTACATTGCTGGGATTTATGCAAGTACGTCCTATATACTTCGTCGACAACTGTGGGCAGATCTGACACGCTTACAAAATACATTGGTGGCTCCGTGGTTGTTTGTGGGAGATTTTAATGCGGTTTTAGGTGCTCACGATAAAAGGGGTCGTCGGCTTCCTCCCTCTCTTTCTTGCACTGATTTTCTTACTTGGACAAACGCCAATTTGTTAATGCACATGAATACAAATGGGGTGCAATATACTTGGAATAATGGCAGGTTGGATTCCGACTCAGTATTCCAAAGGCTTGATCGTGCTATTTGCAATGAGGCATGGATTGATTTCTGGAGAGGAACCTCTTGCACAACTCTCATGAGAACTCAATCGGACCATCATCCTCTTTTGGTTTGTATGACCTTGAACTTGACACCGAGAACAACATCGTTCAAATTTTTTAAAACTTGGACACAACATGAAGATTGCCGCCCCCTTGTTTTGGCCACGTGGAAAAAGGAAGTTATTGGCGCCGGGATGCATTGTCTTCAAACCAAACTCCACCGTCTTAAGGACGCTTTCCGGGTGTGGAATAAAACTGTCTTCGGAGATGTTCAGAGGCAGGTCCAACTTGCGGCTGATGAGGTCTCCCGCATACAAAATCTTATTGACTCCTCTGGTTTGGATACAGACACACATTCGTTAGAATTACAGGCCCAATTATCTTTGACGCTAGCCTTGAACATTCAGGACCAATTTTGGCGCGAGAAGGCTAGAAATCAGAGCTTTATCTATGGGGATCGAAACACTGCATACTTTCACCGAATGGCTAGTATTAAATCTTCAGCAAAGGTAATCACTTTTATACAAGATGGCGAGACAAGAATCACAAAGTCGAGGCTTATGGAGGAACATGTGGTTTCTTATTTTCAGAATATTTTTGGAGGTAATAACAATTGTGTTAATAATGGCTTAGCGGCGACTGTTATTCCATTTATGGTTACGGAGGAGGAAAATGCCATGCTGGCTGCCATGCCGATGTTTGACGAAATCAAGGATGCGGTTTTTACTATGAATGCGGATGGTGCCCCGGGGCCGGACGGATTCGGGGGTCATTTTTATCAGCATTTTTGGGACATTGTGTCTGCGGATCTGGTGAGCTCGGTTCAAGAATTTTTTTACACGGGCGTTCTGATTCCGAATATTAACTCTAATATTTTGGTGCTGATCCCTAAGGTTCCGGGAGCTGCTACTATGGGAGATTTTAGGCCAATTGCTTTGGCGAACTTTCAGTTCAAAATTGTTACGAAAATTTTGGCAGACAGGTTAGCCTTGATTTGTATGCGCATCATTTCCCCTGAGCAGAGAGGCTTTGTTCGTGACCGGAAGATATCTGACTGTATTATCATGGCTTCTGAGGCGATTAACATGTTAACAAATTCCGCAAAGCCTTCAACACGCTTGACTGGAATTTTTTGATTGAGGTTTTGAAATGCTTCGGGTTCAGCAATATTTTTTGTGATTGGATTTTGTCAATCCTCCGAACAGCTACTCTTTCTATTTTGTTAAATGGTATTGCAGTTGGGTACTTTCCTTGTACTCGAGGGGTGCGTTAGGGAGATCCACTTTCACTGCTTCTTTTTTGTCTTGCCGAGGATGTTCTGAGCCGTGCATTGGAAATGGAAAGAGCTTCTAATAATTTACAGCCTATGTCTTATTGTAGAGGTACACTACTTCCGACTCATATTCTTTATGCCGATGATGTGTTTATATGTTGTGTTGGCTCAAAAAAAAATATGAGATGCCTACTCCGGACTTTGAAAAATTATTCGGACACTTCCGGCCAACTGGTTAATTTTGATAAGAGCAAATTGTTTACTGGGGCAATG
>Ga0315913_1009509_pt1 | contig 11392 bp, 4 predicted proteins | sample MpolsnodulesMG_FD_207736 | JGI IMG/M metagenome (GOLD analysis project Ga0315913, IMG submission 207736) | Medicago polymorpha root nodule microbial communities from Los Angeles, California, United States - small nodules | ecosystem: Host-associated > Plants > Roots > Nodule | place: USA... | reverse complement strand
AACCGCACCTTAAACAAACCACACCAGCTAACATCCATGTAACTGAAAACCCCATCAACAACAAAACTCGAAGAAAAAAACCCACAAAAAGCATAACCACCACTACCACAAACACCACCACCAAAACTACCATTAACCACCAAAAAACCACTATTAATCCTCATCAAAAACCAGCACCAGCCATCACGAAAACCAAAAAACCCCACTGTCCTTCCCATCAGCCACCACCACACACCTCTAGCCACCACACAACCACCACGAAAACAACAACGAAAATAGCTACGACGTTTTCGATGCTCTCTATCACCACTTCATCACCACCACCACACCGCAGATCCACCACCACACCACCACAAGTCGGACTCTTCTCTCCACCGATCCACCAAAACAACATCGTCTACACCACTGCAAAACCACCATGTCATCACTACCTTCACCTTCTATCATCGTCAAGACCGTGCCCTACTCCGCCACAACACACCAACAGAAAATAAAACACGCAACAATTCAAAATGAAAAAAGTAGCCGCCGTTTCGAAGAGAAACAAAAACAAACAAAACACACAAGACCATCGGAGAACATCAACCTTAACGCCGACGCCGACTGATCTGGCGTTTAGAGGTGGTGCGGAGGACTGGTGTCACTCGTCGCACCACCACCTTGACCGGCTACATCTTGCAAATTGAGGGTTTGGATTGGGGTGGAAGTAGGTGTAAGCGGCACCTATATATCATATTTCATACATATATGTCAACAACTTTGCGTTTGCATTTTGCACGAGATCTGATCTTTGCGAAGGATTGATAAAATTACAGTGTGGTTCACTAATCTTTGTTGGAGATATTTGTCTTCTATTCACCATGAATCTCTTCATATGACATATAAGTTGGATAAATGATTTAGTGCCTTAGTCAAGGTGTGTAACATTGTTCTTGTCCGTACAACTTTTATAATAACGTGAGTATATCAATCAAAATGAGCTGGATTTAAGGACAATATTGTCGGTGGAATATTGCAGATTTAAGCGTGCAGGTCAATTGTAACAAAGGAAAAGTGATTTCAACTAAATGTTAAAACATGACGCAGAGCTTTTAAAAAGAACCGTTAAGCAGACTGAGGGACTTACAAAAGGAAAAAAGTAAGAAAAAAAAATAACAATCTATAAAAAGAAAAGTGAAGATTCAATTTAGTTGCTCACAATTATCTTATGGTCCAGTTTAATAAAAAAAAAATATCAAATTAGTTATTGTCATTGATATTTTCAAATTAATCTCTCCGCTATAATGTTATAACGAGTCGAAAACTAATTTATCCTTCACGTAAAATTGTTAGGACTAACTTGGATATTATTTATTGTTAGAAACTAATTTAGGTCACAGAAAAATTAGGATGAACCAACCTAAACCATTACTCTAGAAAGAAACCTGAGTTACCAAAACCAGTGGCTGAAGAAATCATGAGGAAACGAGATAGAACTCTCCTGCTAGATTCACAGCAATTTGATATTGTGCCGTTTAAAAGCACTTGCCGTACACTAAACCTTGAGGAGTCAGAAATCAATAATAAATAAAAGTGAAATTATTGGGCAACATAGATCTCTCATCTCTGGCTCTAGACAGTCCAAACTAGCAAGCAACTAATGATCCAACAATGAAAACAATTCCAAAAGAGATGTTTTGTAGAAAAAATCCAATTTAATGATGTTAACTTATGGAATAAGACTTTAATAGAGAAACAACATAGGATAAAGTGACATGATTAGCTTCTTTGTTAGAACCGAATAAAGAAACGATCAAAACACAAATGGAAAGTGCACAATCTTTGGTAACAAAGTTAGGTCAATTTTACATACTCTGACTTCATAGTGGATGCATTCATCTCTATAATATAATCGATGAAAGATTAAGATCAACTTACAAACATCTTTTAAATAAATATTATGGTTCAATGTAACTTTGTCCACTTATCGGTACCTATGAATCATACTCATCATTATCATATTTTATTGGCTCATTAAACACCGAATTGAAACAAAATATGATCAATTATCCTATTTTGTCCGTCTTATCACTTGCCACCATCCGGCCTAAAGGGCTGGGGGAAATAAAAAAACTATGTGATTAAAAGTAATCTCATTCTTAAACTATAAAAATATTCAAATTTACTGTTTAACTGAAGTTGCTGATGCAGTCACAACATGATATTTACCAAGAAAAATTGTCTGTCCCGCATTCCCTAATGTGCCACTTATAGCTGGATTACAAATTCAGGATAATATGCTTTTTAGAAGTTTGCCCGATTGATTAATAAATGAAAGTAAAGCAAAGTACTAGGATTTCTTTCTCTAAATTCTGATTTCCATTGCAACTGCAAAACCTTGGGTAGGAAAGGTCCAAATAATGAAAAACCATGTCCTTTATTTGTACTAGACTTTCCTTAAATGCACCTTTTTACAATCACTTTACAATAGTGCCACCATAGACCGCACAATAAAAATTAACAGAGATTGTGATATCTACTGCTTTTGTTTTGTTTGTGAGTCTCTAAAATATATAATATTGGATGTTTGGTAGTGTATATATAAGTGGGGTGGTGCCAGTTTGAAGGGTAAGTACATTGCACAAGTAACATGTGCTAGGTATATTCTTTGTCAAGTTATAAGAAATGAGAATAGCTAGGAAATGCTCATATTGTGGAAACTTTGGTCACAATTCAAGGACTTGCAATAACAGTCTCAAAGAGCAATTTCATCTTTATTCTTCTTCACCTTCATATTTGCCCACAAAAAGGAGTTTCAGAAAGAACTACCTGCCATCATCGCGGACCTCTTTATCAGTAGCCTCCTCCTTGCCTACCATGTTTGGTTCAAATGAAAATTCAGATAGTTGCGTAAGAAACGGGCATATATCAACAATCAGACCCAGTAAAAAAGGTTATAATTATACTATTGTCTCATGTCTCACCTTACGGATCAGTTTTGTGAGGGTTAAATTAGGCTGAATCCAAAATTCAAAATCCGGCCAAGTGAATGCTCCATATAATGAGAAAATTAAGAATGGATGGACATTTCAACTAATTATGATTTAATTTGAACTATAATTTTAACAATTGATTTATTGATACCACTCACTTTATACTGGTTATATGAATTTTAGACTTTCTTTACATTTGCTATACCCTAGAATTGTGAATTGTTGCTTGGAAACGAAATTAACATAATGTACGTTTTTTTATGATCAGGTATGCAGTGGACTGAGGAGGAGCACGAGATATTTCTTAGAGGACTTGAGAAGCTTGGGAAGGGTAACTGGAGAGGTATATCTAGAGATTTTGTAACAACAAAAACACCAACCCAGGTTGCTAGTCATGCACAAAAACATTTTCTCCGTCAGTCTCAGAATTGCTTGATCAATAGAAGAAAACACCATCTTAACCTCCATAATGTAAGTAAATTAAAGTATCTCTCCATATAAATAGTTACATGGACACAGACCTTACTTTAAACTTCTTTAATTTTCACCATCTTATTCTATATTGAATTTAGCAGGTGGGATGTGAAAAATCAGCAATAAATTTGACTCCAAATGATATCAGCTGCATAAGCCAACTAAGTGGAAGTAGAAATTTTCTTCCTCAGTGGCTTTCTCATCCTCAACATTCAATGATGAAATGGCCTAACTCTTCAACATCAACGAATTGTACTCCTCATAGTGCAGCACCTGATTTAGAACTCACACTTGCAACTCCCATGCCATTAGAGCTAACAGAAGCATGCTCTGTAGACCCCTTAAGCTAACCAGTAGTGTATGTGACTACTGATTTGGAACAGTTGTGCTAATTTTATTGTGTCACTCACTTTGTGTAGCATTGATTTTCATGGAATAAAATAGAGAATGGAAGTATACCACATTTTAAAGACTAGTTTTAGGTTGAACAAGCGAGATAATTCTTCATCGTGCACAAATTATTTTTTCACCATTGGATCAATAAATTTCGTCATTAGATAAAATGATATATGATGGAACTTTTTGATCAAATGATGAAAAACACACGGATGGATGGTGTAAGACTATTTTACTTGTGTATGACAAAGTCTATTTTAACACAATAAAGTGGGAGAGAGTTGCCCAAAGAACTTTCACTTTAATAAAAAAATTTAGACAGAAATAGCATGCGATTTTTTTACTGAAAATAAAATAAAGCACTATATACAAAGAAAACATGTGAATATAAAATAAAAATAATATGAGATGTAAAATTTTGAAACTATTAGAGTTCGTATTTGCAATCCAAAATACATAAATATGTATTGTACAACATAGTCAATGACTCAATAATATTGATAATCTTGTTTCAAGCTATATGTATGCAGACTGCAATATACTTCTTAATTTTACACAACCTAGTAGATATTGTGTGCTTTTAATATGAAAAATGATTTTAATAATTGAAGAAAAGCGTACAGTTATTTTGAACCCTTATGCTCGCAGGATTCAAATTCAGAGGTGTTTAATTAAAATTACTATGGAATGATTTGAGTTCTTGACATTTGCAAGTAATAGTTTGTTATTTCCTATCTGTTATCACTCGGTTGAGTGTGATTGTTTTTTTCTTTCCAATCTATACAAACCATTATAACTCATTTATTATGAGTACTCCCTCAGTCCCAAATTGCAAGTGCAAATGAGTCAAACAAAATTGATGTGTATTTGATTTGAAATTTTGAACCAAAACTAGTACCTTGTGATTGTTCCATAACCCAACTATATATAATATTCAACTGTATATAATATGGTTGTTTTGAGTTTAAATAAATACTATTAAGTTAATCATCCCATAGATAATTAGAGTAACTTATAATTAGTAGCAGAGCCAGCCTTTTAACTTAAATAATCCATAATTGCCAGAGGCTTTGACCCTTTGCATATACCATACTTTTTCAAAACCTTCTAAATCTTTCTTTTGTTACTTAAAACAATAACTACAAGTACAACAAATATTCTTATAGACTAAAGTGAGGCAAAAATCCACACGTAGAAATTTAAATTAAAAAATTGGTGCATTTTAATAATTGATTCTTAAATCTGCAAAAATGATAGTATTTTTTTGGCAGAAATTAACATTTTGGAAATGAATTAGTGAAAATTTAGAGAAAACTACCTCATTCTTCAAAATATCAATTTTTTCTCTTGAAAGGTTGTACCATTATATGTGCACGAGAAGATGAAACATATATTCTCTCTTTCTAGAGTTTATTGTAGTATTCGATGTAAAAAAAAAACTTGAATTATCTCCTTCAAGGAGATGCAAACTCTAAGTTTTTTCATGGAGTAGTGGCTAGTAGGAGAAAGCTTAATCATTTGGTGTGTATAAATGTGAATGAAGTTAGGGTCGAAGGAGTAGAAGGTACTTGAGAGCTTACCTTTTATGATGGTGACGTAAATTCTTTTGTGTCTTTGTTAATTGAGAAGGAAGTTAAGCGTGCAATTTGGGATTACGATAGTTTCAAGTGCTTCATGGTGTATATTTTAGTTAAATTTCTAAAAGAATTTTGGGATGATCTTAAAAATGATTTATGTGTATCTTGAATGAATTTCATGCTAATGGGAGAATGGTTAAAGGGTCTAAGTGCATGATGTTGTTCTAGTTCATAAGGTCGACAATCCACAACGATTATCTTATTTTAGGCTTATTTCTCTAGTGGGGTGCATGTGTAAACTCTCACAAAGGTTTTGGCAAGCAGGCTAAATAAGGTTATTACGTCGGTGATAATTTGGAGAAACGTATCATGTTTGTGAAAGGAAAATAGATTTTTGATGGTATTATTATAGCAAACAAAATCGTTGATAAGACTACAAAATTATAATTTTTAAGGTTGATTTCGGGAAGGATTATGACTCAGTTGACTTGAATTATTTAGGTGTCATGATTAAAATGAACTTTCAAGTAAGATAGAGAATATGAATGTTGGAATATGTAAGAATAGTGAGAACGACGATTCAAGTTAATGGAAGCCCAACTAATAAATTTAGAGTGAAGATTTTTGACTTTGGCATCGATTAATATTGGTTTATTTTCTAGATTTCAGGTTGATGAAAACTACAATTCTCTTTTTAAGGTGACTCATTTGCAATTTGCAAATAATACCTTAATAACGAGGAAGAAGAGTTGGGCTAATATTTGCATCATCAAGGCTATTTTGCATCGGTTTCAATAGATGTCGGACTTAAAATTAATTTCCACAAGAGTTTACTTGTGGGGATGGTTGGAGGAAGCAGCACAAGTGTTGCATTGTAAGCTTGGCAATACCCCTTTCAAAGATCTTGGGTTTTCATATTGATAGTAATTCTCGTTGAATAATATTATTTTTCTATGTGTTTGACTTGTATTTTAAAAACGAAATTTCTTATTATGAATTTTTCAAACAATATCTTTATGACACTTGTTAACATTATGCATAAAGTTTTTACTAACAGAATCTTTAGCATACTAATAGTAGTTAACAAAACTCTTTAATTAAAATCCACTAAAATAAAATGACACGAGAACACCATATGCCAAACTGTAGGACATGTGTATAATTTTCTTGTTTGGATTATGAACGGTGAGGCTGTCTGGTAGGCATATCCGATCAAAAAGACTGACATAGACAAGAGCAAGTCATAAATGGTTCATTTATGAAATTTAGGATTTTGGTGGGATTGCGTTCCTCCATTAAATAGAACTCACCTATACCAAGTGAATACAGTCCTCACCGTTTAATAACATGAGATCTGGAGTGGTGGGAATTGGAAACTAACTAGACTTCTTGATAAGTTTGATAATTATTAAAATGAGAAATTGATATTTCACATCAAAATTTTGATTCCAATTACAATGTCTTTTTTTTTGTGTGAGATTAATTTGTTAACACGTGTAAATTATAAAAAAGAAAAAAATAAGAGAGATAAAGATAAATGTATACACTAATATATATTTTATTTGGTCACATTTATCAAGAAATATTCTTTTTTCAAATTCAATAAATAATTTATGTATCTTGATTATATTTATAAATATACATTAAATATGCAATCAATTTGAAAAAAAAATATTTTTTTATAATTGTGATCGGAACGAGTATGTTACTTGTATTTTGATGTTTAACTAACACAATTCTATAAAATAAATGTTAATGACATCTTTTTAATTTGATAAGATTTTTTATTTTTTTATGAATAAGTGACGAGTAGTTTAGTGGTTAGAAATTCATTTCTTATGATGAATAAGTGGGGAGTTTAAGGTTCGAACTGGTTCATGCATATTATAATGAATTATCCCTATCAAATAAGTTAAACTCACAAAGACAATAAAAAAAAAAAACTCACGGATACAAAGAAAACGATATTTACAAGACATGTTCTTTAATCCTGAAAGTTGGTAGCCATGCTTTGCCGAAATAAATTTTCTCCATTGAGAAGATCACCAAGGCTTTAGGCCTCGAAAAATATATGATAAAAATGTCTCATATTCTAATAAAATTAATAAATTTTTATTTAACTCTATATTATTTCAACAAAGGTTAACTCGATTAATTTTATTATCAATAGAAAAAGAAATATCAAATGAAATTGATTATATTGGCTTCTTATATATATGATTTTGTATCTAAAATGTATACAAAAATTAATCAACATCTTAGGTTTCTAACATGTGTTGAAAAGAGAGAGTTGAAATTAAGGGAAATGTTAAAACTTAAAAGTGTTTTGGGCACTAGTTAACCAAAGGCTTAAATATGGTACTCGTCCCTGCAAATATGTCTCTTTTAAGTTTTGGTCCCTGTAAAAAAAAAATTTGTTTTTGGTCCCTGTAAAATTTTTTGTTTTTTAAAATAGTCCCTTCAGGGACTATTTTCAGAAACAAAATTTTTTGTAGGGACCTGTTTAAAAAACAAAATATTTTGCAGGGATCAAATACTACAAAATGGGTCCAGTCATCATGTGTCACGTATACAAATCATCAGAAAAATGGGGTTAGGGACTATTTTAAAAAACAAAATATTTTGCAGGGACCAAAAACATTTTTTTTTTTACAGGGACCAAACCTTAAACGAGGCATATTTTCAAGGACGAGTGCAATATTTAAGCCTTAACCAAATTAATATATCAATTTTGTTTCGAAAAGTCATAAAAAAATTGCATATTCAATTTTTTGAGAATAAAAAAATTGTCATTTTAGTAAGCAGTTTCTAGTATTTTACTTTTGGGTCTTGATAACTATATTTGTTTATATTTGTTTTTGGTGGAAGGCTAGCAACACTCATTTTTCAACATTTTTTCTAACACTTATTCTTTTATTTAATGGAATCAATATATGTTTCAATACTTTGTGTGAGTTTAATTTTTCAAAGTGCAGACCCACAATTATTTAAACCTATAAACAAGTGAATATCGTGAAAATTAAAAATGAAGAAAAATCAAATAAAAAAGAAAGCACCGTAGAGAGAATCTAAATCCATCTTGTCATATTTCTTTTAATATTTTCCCATACATGGGAAGTCATGTTCCAAATAAGGAAGACCGAAGTGACTGCCTCCTATGCTGTTGAATTGCTTTGTTCCCCAGAAGCATCTCACTAAAAAAAAATATACTATGTGATAAATATTTATTTTTGAGAAATGTCACCGACACACCTTTTAACACATATTTTTTAATACACTCTTTTTGATTGGTTAAAATTCACATGAGACCCACAAAATTTATATGAGACCCACATGATTTGGTGGAACCGTGTGAATTTTAACTAATCAAAAAGAATGTGTTAGAAAGTGTGTGTTAAAAGGTATATTGCTAACATTCCTCTTTATTTGTAATTAATTACAAAAATTTGTCTATTCCAACTTCATTTTTTTTTTTGAGGCTCGGGCATTTTACTCCCTTCTCTATTTATAAAACTTTTTTAATAAAAATTTGGTAACAACAAGTACATATTACAACTAGCTAGCCACAACTCACAATGTGATTTTTTGTAATTAGGCTCGTAATTAGTTAATTCCTCTTTAAGTTTGATTAACAAAAAGGGACCAAAGAACAGAAAGAGAATGAAAAAATGGCCAATATAAATCGAAGTTGCATCGACAAAGAAGAGAAAGAGAATTAGTATTGGACCTGTAATTGCTAGCTATACTTCATAGTAGCTTATTATGGAGTACATCAACAAGTTTCATATTTTTTTATACACTTGATTAATTAAAATCAAAACCACTCACTAGTGTCCCCAACCTTAATATTCTGACCCCAGTTAAGTACCCTTGCAAGCCATTCATCGTCAAAATCATCTTCTTCCATATTTTTGTATTCTTCAACAAGCTCGTGAGGTTTTGCATTGTGGTGGAGCTCAACCACCACCGGTGAAATCTCCTCCACCTTCGGTGGCAATGGTGTGGTTGTGGAAGGTTGTTTGGGAAAAGCAATGATCTCTTTGTAGTATTCTTGCATGAGTTCTTCTATTGTTTCTTCTTCGAAACAAAACTCACTTGCCTCGTCGTCTGAGTCAGGAAGAAGCTCATGGAGCTTTCTGGTGAGAGCTTCGGTGGTACACTCTGTAGTAGTAGTTGCACTCTCTTTTTCCATCAAAAGCTTTCTCTCTCAACCACGTCAAATCAGAACACACGAGGACTAGACTAGACAAGAGAAAGAAGGGTTAAAATATGAGAAGAAAGTGAGATATCACGTTGGCATTATACTAGGTATGGATGGATGACGTGGCAGGTGTTCTTGTTGTTCTGGGGAAGGTCCATGTGATGTGATGAAACGTACAAGTCATCGCACATGGGAGTGATGTCAGTCTAAATTACATCACCATCACAATATTACTAAAATAATAATAGCGACAATACAATTTAAGAAATTAACTTGTAAACTTTAATGAGTCTCGGCTAACATATGATTTAAGGACATACATCTCTAAAAAACAAGAAAAAAAAGAATTAAGGACATACTAGTAAAGGATTGGATCAGAATTTAAAAGGATAAGTTTTGTTAAAATTTTTTAAAAGGCTTTAGAGGATTTTAATGTTTCTAGTTATCAAGATTTATAATATGGGTTTCAATAAATTTAAATGATTTGAAATTATTTTGTCAATTTATAAGATTTTTTAAAAAAAATTATAAATTTTAAGTTACAAATTTTTTTGATTGAATACCATAAGATTTTTTTATAGTAAAAAAGTCTTTTAAAATCTCTTAGAAGATCTTAATTCAATACACCATCCTTAATCAAGAAACTGAGTTCGAATGGTTAATAATCAATCGGAAGAACACGAGTTTGATTTTGAAGTGAAACAATTATTGATCAAACTATTTCTTTAATCAAACTCCGGATTACCAAAATCATCTTCCTCTGTGAACGGAGGTAATTAACACAACAACAAAAATCAAAACTACCACATATTTCTTTAATATTTGTGTAAAACTTAAAAGAAATGTCTAATTTAATATAGGAAAAATACATATTAAGGAACTCAAAAGTAAAAATTTTAAATTGAAAACGATAATTTTTGCACTTTTGCTTCTTTAAAAAAATAATTTTTGCAATTTATAAGTTTGAATATACGTCTTAAAAGGTAACATTTCCCAACTTGATTTTGTTTTACTAAAATTGCACATAAGTTTTTCATAATCAACCAAAACCAGTCACAAACACCCTCGTTGATATGTCAAACATAGACTTCTAAAAAAATTAAAATAGTTAATAGAACACACATGTTTGATTTTATCATTTTAATTGAAAATGAATAACTTATCCACAACTTTCCAAAGACAGTCTAAAATTTGTCAATTTTTTTTATCAATTATGTATAATGTTTTTTTTAATCAATGTGCACTATTACATAGACAAATTATCAATGACTCGGCTAGTTTAATAGCAACGATCTCATAGCAAGTGTTCTATCAAATTTAAGGCAGGTCATAATAACATTTTAAAATTTGAATTGTGTTTAACGCAAATCGTGATAAACTGAAATTGTAAAGTGAAGACCTGTTGTAGCAACAAAAGTAAGTATTTAAGTTATCGTCTCCATAGGGACTGGTGCGATATTCTAAGCCGTTCAACAATCGATATCGTTCTGAGCTAGGGTTTCAAGGTTGATTTGTTTCATAGACTATCAAACTAAAAGATTGTAAATGGAACGAGAGTTAACAGGGAAATAAGTATGCTGGGATTAAACTTCATCAACCTACTCATACGTATTCTTGGATTTGGGTTGCGGATTCTAATTATCAATCGATATTATCACATATTGCTCAACAACATCATTCGTGTCCAAAAGATATCGTGATTTCTATTGGATCGTTTAATTGTCGATGTCTCGCACTATTAAACGGTCCAATAGTCGATTGTATCGTTGTAT
>Ga0315913_1009508_pt1 | contig 11393 bp, 11 predicted proteins | sample MpolsnodulesMG_FD_207736 | JGI IMG/M metagenome (GOLD analysis project Ga0315913, IMG submission 207736) | Medicago polymorpha root nodule microbial communities from Los Angeles, California, United States - small nodules | ecosystem: Host-associated > Plants > Roots > Nodule | place: USA... | reverse complement strand
TTTTGTGGCCTAATCCATTGTAATTAGGGAATTCGACCCTAGTAGGCGCCCCCAAGGTATCCTCACAGTTTAGACCCTTCGGGTCTGCTCTGTGGCTAATTCTTGTCCCAAATGCGCAACTTTAGATATTGAACTTAGGTTCTTTTTTTTTTTGGGGAAGACTAATGCTACCAACTCTCCAAATACTACCATGTTGGTATTAACTACTATTTCTTTTATATGCGTAGTTTATAGTCTACGAATGTTGAGTTCATATGCAAATAACACCTTTTTGTGTCATGTAAACTGCATACTCATTGGAAGATGCTACATTATGTTGATTGTTATTTTCTTTATAATTATTTCTTCAATAGAAATTCATAAGGAGCTGGAAAATGTAAATGATTTTGCTGGTAATTGGGGTTTTATTGGGTTGATTTTGATATTCTTAATATAGTAATAACGAAATTAGATTTTGTTACTTTTATAGGTAATGTATGATGCCACAGGAGTTAGACTTCATGCAGGCCGGCAAGCAGAAGTAAGTTCTTCTACTTGATGGCAGTGTTATTGACTTGCTTTACTTCCCCTCCTTGGTTTATATACACACTCATTTCATATGTTGCTTTCTGTCCCATTGCAGTTGCTTAATCAAATTGTGTGTGAATTACCTCCAGAACATCCTCTGTCCAATGTCAGACCATTACGTGATTCACTTGGTCATACTCCACTTCAGGTGTGGTGTGCTTTTTTCGGAGCTTACTGTTGTTCCAATACTTATTCTGATAGAGATGTCTACTACTCTTTATTATGTTTAGTGACCAACAGTTTTCATTCACAAGTAATACTTTTCTTTGGAGTATATTATCTGAGTGAGCAGAGGTTCTCTAAAAACTCTTGCAATGCCATTTTCTATATGTTGCCAAACCCATAATTCCATGCCTTATCTTTCGAAGTACAGTTGTGAACACAGTTATTTACATGAATTAGTTGCTAACTTGCTATGCACCAGTAGTCTATCAGTATCTTAATCTCTCAAGTCTTAAAATTCGGATAAGAGAACCGCTTTACACAGTCCTCTATTTCTGAACGTTCAATAATATAGTAATCATTATAGCATTATAATTCGACTTCCTCATTATTCAAGTATCAATGTACCTACTATTTTTTTCATCTTCTTTTGCACAGGTTGTTGCTGGTGGTTTACTGGGGTGCATTATAGCATTTTTAATGAGGAAATCAAGTTAAGATGCAATGCTATGTGAATGATACTAATTATTTATCTTGTCACAACTGGCCATGCACGCCAAAAAGGAGAGCATCATGGAAATGGCAAAAAAGCTTGCTTTTGTCGTAAGCATGCATGCGAGTAAAGAGATAAGTATGTTAAGGGTTCTCCTTGGTGCTTGGGAAATCCATCGTCCCCATTTTTTGAACATTCAAACTTCTCTTGTGAACAATAATGTATTGGTTTGTTAACTGTCTTAATTAATTGTTGATGATTGAACACGATTTGAGATAACACTGTCCTTTATTTGACTTGTTTCCACACATTGTGGGTGGCATTTCATTTTCATCCATTAATACTTGGTAGATTTGTAGATCATGGTTCGTTTCAAGTTGTGATCTGTCAAAAACTCACGTGTTATCTAATAGGTGTTATAATTTTTATATTACTCGAAGCTACATATTAGGACTTGTAAATTAGATTTTACCTTGCAGGTTTTAGAGATTTTGGTCTGCTCCACAGTTCACGTAATTTTCATTGGAAATTTGAAACAAGTCATACGACGCTCTCCATCTCAATCTTCAGTCTCAAATGGCGTGTATGCTCGAATATCAATAATTCTAAGGGTCCGTTTGGTACGCCGAATAATAGACAAGATATGATAACTCATGTCTTGATCCAAAGCTTGATGACACAACATGATATGATGAGTTAACCGTAAAACTTATAATATCTTTTGTCTCATTAATTCAAATTCGTATATCGATCCAAAGCTTGATTACACAACATGATACATGAGTTAATCGTGAAACTTACCATATCTTGTCTCGTTAATTCAAATTTCTATCTTGAATATGAGCTGGGTTATAATCCTGCATGATAGGAGAAGAAAATATAATCTAAATTTAAAAACTAATTATGATATATAAATAAAAAATAATTTGATATTAAATTAAAAATTAAAAATATCAATAAATGATCCTTAACAAAATATCAATAAATGATTTTAACAATGTATTATTTAGTGCATAAAATCACTAGTCAATCTCAGGCTATTGTTTAGCTATATAACAAACCAAGTAAGCTAACCCAACTTCGTTTAGGACGAATTGACTCTCCGATAAAGTATCATGCTTGGTCAAAATCAAAATCTTACTTGGATGGAATTTGAGATGAACTTCAAAGTAGTTGTCGATATGATTAACTAAAAGCTCACTTATGTCGTTTTTCTTCATCCTTTCCTACATGTGATAATTCCTATTCTTCAACTTTCTTCACGAAGAACTTCTATATATCATATTTATCGTGAAGTTAACCGGTGTACAAGATTCCTTACTAACAAGGGGCACAATTCTCTTTTTACACACGTTAATGTAAGATTGTTACCGATGTCAAATAAATGATATTATAATAAATATTCAGAATCAAAGTTACCACCACTTAAAACCACGATGGTTCATCTTGATTCTCACATATTATATTACCGTGATATCCAACACACATCAATTCAAATTAAAATGACAATTATCGAAACTGAGCCAAATGCATAAACTACACAGTTCCCCCAATAAATATCATTTATACATCATCACTTACCACTTTCGCTCTCATTCATCTCTACTCCATTTTCAAACCCCAAAACAAATGGAGGGAAAATAGTGAAATTTCTTCTTCAACTATTTCATTCCTAGCAACACCAATTACATCAACCAAAAAAAAGACGAACTCTCTCACTACCGCATCAATGGCGGATTTCGCAAGCCCTAATCCAACAACGGTTCACAAAAAGCGACTTCCGACGCCTGCAACCACTTTCTTCGTCGGCTCCAATGACGACCAACTCGAACGCGCCGCTGCTCGTGCTGCACGCGCTGCTGCCATCCGCCGTACCGTTAACTTCCAATCTCAACCCTCCGATTCTGATCCTTGTCTCAATAAGCAACAGATTCTTGAGTTGTTTCATAATTGCATTAAGCTTGCTTCAGAAAATGTAATAAATGATAATGAGATAATCACCACCGTGTTCAAGTTCTGAATTTGTTTTTTAGTATTTTATTTTTATTTTTATTATTATTGATTTTTTTTTGTTTTTTTATTTGTGTGCAGAAAATTAATCAGAAAAATACATGGGATTTGGATTTGATTGATCATCTTACTGATATTATTAGGGCTGAAGATGACAATAATACGGAGACTAATTTTCAAATGGTAAGCTGCCTGCTTTTTTCTATGAGTTTAAGCTATGAAGCATTGACACATACACCACACACACGACTGTGACACGTCGACATTGGTAATCAGTAATAATTTATAAAATGACCTCATTGAATGTAATTATATGTGTCAGTGTGTTGTACAATGACATGTGTCGGACCCCAGACACACCTTCAATCAGAGGCGTCGGTGCTAGAGTACATAGGGGTTAGGTCGTTAAGATTTCCTTAAATTTTTGCCTCTTTTAGGTTTGTTTATTTTTGTTCATGGTCTTTATGTAGAGTTACTTGCATTTATGAATCTCCAATGATTTTATATCCACTTAAAAACTGGAATACTACAATCTCCACAACTAGATTTCTATGTCTGAGTAGCACTACGATTGTTGATCGAAGGCGTGTGTACGACATGTGTCTGTGTTGGTACTTACTTCATAGCTAGATTTTGAGAAACAATGTTTTGTTTATAATTGCGCGGATGGGACATTATGGATTATGATATAACATTATGGCGTAATTTGATCCATGTAGCCGACCCACTTAGCGGGATAAGGCTTGGTTGTTGTTTTAATTGCTCGGATGGGATAAATTATGGAATCAATCATATAGCCGTGTTATCAATAATAAATTTATCGACATATATATATGCATGTGATGTAATATTGATTGATTTCTTATTTGGGTAGGCAAGCTGCACTCTTGAAGCTGGAGTCAAAATTTATTCATTAAGGGTGGATTCGGTGTATTCTGAGGCATATAAAGTCCTTGCTAGAATGAGTAGGGTGGGCCAAGAAACTGAGCAAGGTTATATTGATCACACCCTTTTATAGTTTTTTCAAGTCTACTATGTTTTGAACTTGATTTCCCCTTCATAGCAATGTGCCCTGTCCTTCGGTTGGTGGATTGGGACTGTATATAATGACTTCATTCCTCAATTGTATGACAAGTTATCTAATTTTACTTAATGTTTGGTGTATTGTGAATGTCTGAAATCTGAATGGCTGCAGTATGCTTTCTATATCACAAATTTTTAGTCTTTCTGCAGTTCTCCTTCACAAAAATTGCCTTATTTTGACAGTTTGTCTTCTCTCTTTTGCTATCAAATAAATTTTTATAACAAAGAGGACCAACAATAAATGCAGATGTTTGCATTATAATGGAAGTACCCACTCCTATAGGATTGAAGTTCTTTCTAATTGAAACTATGAGCATTGCATAGTTGAGAGAGAAAATGGGAGAAACTAAGATGATTCTGTTATGAATATTTTCGTTAAACTTGGTATATTTATTCTATTAGTTTCCCAGCAGTACATTAATGTCGATTTTATAACTATTTATATTTTATTATTTACTAGTTCTAATGATGCCGACCCCACTTAGTAGGATAAGGCTTGGTGGTTGTTGTTGTTGTAATAGTTCTAATGATGTCATGATATTCAGACGCTACTCTAGTTAATGGTGAAGGTGGACGAGAAGAATGCAAGAAGGGGATAGACAAAAAGGTCGGTTCTTTTGATCTCTGAACTGGACTTGCTTGAATAATCACACTTCAAACTTATTGATAAATTTCTAAGTGCATAAGTGGTGTTTGTTCATGCAGTTGTCACCTTTGTCAACACTGGAATCATCTTTTGAAGCTCTTAATGTAAAGAAGTTTGATGGTGATCTCAAATCTCATTCTGTCTGTTACTTGTTTATGGTGTGGAAATGAGATTTATTGAGTGCTGACCATGTATTTATCTTTTTCAGTTGCGTTTGCTGTGGACCCCCTCTATCGTCAAACATCAGCAAAGTTTGATGAAGGAGGAGCCAAGGGTCTTTTGATGAATAACCTCGGGGTATATGGTAGATGTAGGGTGCTTTTTGATTCACTAGATGTGCCAGGGAAGTATGTAGCTAGTCAAAACGAACATGATGTTTCAGATACAGTGGATCTTTCTTTTGCAAGAGGTATGTTGCTTGTTGAATATCTCTGGCAAAACCGTTGCCACATTATAAGTACAAACGTCAATATGGCTCAGAGACTTGCATTGTCTTCTTTATAGATTGTGTTGAACAGATGTTATCGGACATGCAAATTAAGGAGGAAATTTCTCCAACTCTCAGGGTGATAGTAAATCAATTAGACGAAACTGATAGAAGGCCTTTTGACTTTCAATCTAATGGGCAGAAATCATCAGAAGAGTTTGATGCAGCTATTGATTGCGAAGTTGGGGCTGAAATGGAAGATTACGAGAACTTCCCAACTGGGCCCTATGAACATGACAACCAAACATTTGTCGACGAAATGGGCTCTAATGATGCTGACCCAAATGTTCCAAGTTATCCTCAGGTTTTGTACTGTTTTAGCCCTAAAACGTTTATGCCTGTCTTGGAAGGTGCTTTAAAAGATAAATATTTTTATTAAGTGTTTCATGTACCTTTTATAACATTGTAGGAGGAAGAACCCGTTCCTTCCCAAGACCTTGAAATGGACGAACTATTTGGAAATGTCGACGAGTATCTATCTTTTAGTCTGGGTTTTAGGTCAAAGAAAAATGCGTGGGCTGGTCCTGATCATTGGCAGTACCAAAAAGCTAAAGGTGGGTTTTAGGAGTTTGTAATGAACTAGTGGTTTTACGCATTCGGGAGTTCAGCTTGTTGATTGATTTTGAAAATCTTTCAGGTTCAGAGTCAGAAGTTCATTGTTCAACTGAAGATGGATCAACCCTCAAAACTAGGCCGCCAAGGACTATGAAACAGATCGAAGTTGATTTAGATTTCACAAATTTTCTTGGGAAGACACCTCCAGATATCTTTGCTCCTCCAAAGAGTCCCAAATCGTTATTACTTCCTGAAAATAGACCTCATTGTGTTATAAAACTCCCAGAGGACTGCCACTATGAGCCAGAGAATCTTGTTAAGTTATTTCTTTTGCCTGATGTAAAGGTATGTTCTTTAGATTTAGAATTTAGTTTCAACCATCTCTATCCAGGTTAATATTTATTCGTTTCTTTATGTTTTCTTTTCTTTCTTCAGTGTCTTGGGAGGAGGACGAGAAAGCTCTCAGGTAATATGTGCTTTTGGGATCCCAACATTTCTTTCTTTATATCCTCCAATTCACTGTCTTTCTATATGGAGAATATTTTAGTGTGTTTTCATGTATTACTTAATTGCATCTAAAATGTAGGTGTATATACTGATGGATCGACAGAGCAATGCAACAACAATGAACCATTCAATTCATGGGATAATGGAAGTGTTTGTGATGGTGAGTATGATGATGCACATAGTGACATGGATGACTCAAGCACACTTATTTCTCAGCCTCGTCAGGTGGGTTTAAGACGCTATTGAATAATTACGCAATTTCTGTTGATATATATATATATAACTTTTTTTTGGGTATATACATGTTGATGAAAGGATAATATCTTCATGAAGATATATTCCTCATCATGCTTATATATCATTATTTTGGGTTTCAATCATATACATGCTGGTGACAGGATATCATTCATGAAGACATAGATTCCTCATCATTAATTTTATTTTCATCAGACAGTTTTCCAAAAAGTTATTGCCATTGGAGTTATAGCTTAAGTTTGGTTATTTCAAAATACCACAGATCAATAAAATTGAAGTTCAATATGACAAAACGTCCAAACAAGTTGATGTTCAGGCACTGAAACTTACTCTTTGGAACCATATTGAAGAATCAGTTCACCTTCGTTTTCAGGTATACCAAGGTTTCATAATTTCTTGAAAGGCTCTGCCTTGTACCATACAATCCTCTCCTAGTTTATACGAATTAAAAAGCATCATTACCACTGTAGCCTTCCCTCACTAAAATTATATTCTTTCTGCAGTATTTTGTTTATAACATGCTATGTTATTTCAACTTTATTTTCCATGGCAACAACTATTAAACTGCAATGCTGTATTTTCGCTTCCTATTATATGTGCCTTGGCGATCAATTTTATCTTTTGCTCTTTGTAGTTGAGCAGCATTTTTTAACTGTTTTTTCCCCCTTAACATCTCTTCATTCTAAAGGGTGAAAAAGAAATGGTATCTTTCAGAGATATATTGGCCAACTTTCCAAGTGAATGCAATGCTGCTGCAACTGTTACCGACATATCTCCACATTTGTGTTTCATATGCCTATTGCATTTGGCCAATGAGAAAGAGTTGAGCATCCAAAGCTGCCCCGATTTGGATGATCTTCACATATATATGCCTACCTGATGTTGTTGCCTCTAAAAGTGGAGCAGTTTAGACACTCAGCTTCATTTCAGTAAATAGGAAATATTTTGGTAAGTTTTTATGTGCAGTTCTCTGGCTTTATTTCTTTGCAGAAATTCCACCTAACTTTTGTTCATAGGCAAGATCTCATTAGTAAACTTCTAAAGCACTTTTAGGATAACAGAAGACCGTGGATAACAGGTTTCGGCTGTAAAGCATTGATGAAATATATACATTGAAATGAAAATTAGTCCATGGGTTTCAGTATTACTGTATAACTAGTTTTTGAACTGATATGGTATGTGTTGAGAAATAGAGTATTTGGTAAAGAAATTCTACGATATTTTGTACCATTACAGTCCATGGCCCATGAGCAAGTCTATATTTGATCAGAGCTGTTGTTTGGAGCAAAAAGTTATGTCGGACACCGTATAAAATACATCATGAACTAGGTTTTTCTCATGATGATGATGATCATCACCGGAAGAGAAAATATTAATAAAAAATAAATCAACTTTTTATGTTTATATGGTGTCTGATGTTAAAATTTCTGTCAAAAACTCACTTCTGTATTTTATTTCCCATGTTGATATATATTTAATCAAATTTTCACCTTTGAAAATAAATGGAGGGTTACTTAAATTAAATGTGTTACTTATAAACTGAGGCTTAACTTTGGAAAAAATACTGAGGCTTTAACTTAAATGTATACTGTAATAAACTAAGACTTATTTTAAACGTGTAACCGTGACTTAATTTATTTATTTTTTAAAAAAAGCCAGGCTTAAATTAAATGTGCAATAAATCCACATACATATAGGCATAACATGTGGAGAGAAAGAAAATATAGTACGATATAGTGTATAAGGCCAAAACGTTTCCCTCAAAAAAAAAGAAGAAGGCCAAAACGTTTATTTCCTCTGCCTCATGAGTATGACCCCTCAACATGGTCCATGTACTTGTTTGTCCCTTGTGTTTCAATAATGCAGTTTTCCCATTTAATTAAAAACTTTAAATAAATAAACCCATTGATATTGGAGAAGAAGATACATGAGTGTCATTCTCTAACGCGTGAGAAACAAGCAGAAAATACAACGGATCTTTAGCTTAGTTATTTTTGAGTTAGATTGTAAACAAGTAGTTAATGACATTCACCATGTAAAATCTAATCCATCAAAATTTGGTTCTATTCTTGATGATTGTATAACTATTTTATCTAGACACAACAACTAAAGGATGTTTACACTCCCTTCTTTGTTGTATTTTGAAGTCACTTGGTAATAATATAAGTAAATTTAGTATGAGTAAAAAAAAAACTGAAAAACTACACCGTTGAAGTGGGAATACTGAATTCCATCGAACCCCTTTCTCTTCTCTATCATGTCACTGCCACCGAAACCACCACGATACCAGGAAGTTAAGAGTGGCTGTTGTTGGGTCCCTTGTCGGATAGATTGGACTATTTTTGGTTACCGAGGCTAGAAAACTTCTGAAGTTAAGCCTCAGTTTGCAACTATGTTTGTATCATAGTTTACAGAAAAATGTTTGGTGGACACATGGAATTATACACCTTTGAGAGAGAGAAATATACAAAGTGATGTGATAAATATGATCCTCCATCAGGTTTTAAATATAAGTAAAATTAACTTTTTAATTTCATTCAATTAACTTTTCAATTAATGAATCTAAAAATTCAATTTTACTTATATTTAAAAAGGGAGGAAGTAAGTTACTGATTTGATATTAAAAGAAATTAAGATAAAATAAGATGTTGAATGATAAGTTAGTTGCTTATGCAGTCAACATTGCACATGAGTTGGACAACCCCTTATTAAATATGTAGAAATTTACAAATATCAAGGTTGTACTACATTCGTCTAAGTAAAATATCCTTTTGAAATTTTTCCTGTCCCTTTTTTATAATAATTCTTTAAAATTTTCAACTGCACTTGACCATTGTATCCCTAATTATGTGAGATATTTTTTTTGCGAGCTTAAATAAATAGTATGCAAAGCGATCAACTAATCATCTCTAATGAATGATGTAATCTTGTAAGATAACAATACTACCAATGGTCGACAAATTGAATATTACAAAAACTTTCTTAATTCATGTGAGTATTTATATATCTAATCAATGAGTAATTATATATCTAATCAATTTTTTTCTGTGGCTTACTTTTCATAAAAAAAGAGGCTTAGATATGTAATAGCTAATATCCACACATAGACTTGACATGCGGAGATGGAGATGGAGATGGAGATGGAGATGGTGAAGGCGTATTACAAGGCCAAAAACGTCTATTTTCCTAATGACTGGTGAGTATGACCCCTCAACACATGGTCCATGTCAATGGACACTTGTACCTTGAATTTCAATAATGAAGTGGTCCCTTTCAAAAGAGAAAATAAATCTATCCAACAAAAAAATAAATAAATAACTCATTAATATCGGAGAAGGCATTTAAGTGACAGTCCTCTCTGTCACACGTGAAATAAATGTACTAAAAGAAAAACAAGCAAGTAGAAAATTAATAAACTGTTTTACCAAAAAAGAAACTCAATTACTATTTTTTACTCAAAAAAAAATCACACTTGTTAAGAAAACTAAAACATAGTAGTTTGTAACATAGTTTTTTGTGTTATCTTTGAAATAAGTTTTATAAGAAGATGCAAAAACAATTTTTATTGGTAGTTGATTATAGAGAAAATAAAAAAGAGAGCAAATTGAATGAACTTTGCATTTAATTTTCCTTTGGAAAAGATAATTTTTTGAAAAAACATAATTAAATGGGATAAAAGTTGATCTTTTTTGCTTATAATTTGGAACAAAGAAAATGAGTTTTTTTTCCTTATAATTTAGGACAGAGGGAGTATTTTTTTTGCACAGAAACCTACAATAATTGATATCGTATTAGATAATGAAATTAAAATAAGGTAACCACCATCACAAATTAAATAAAATATTTAAAATGAATGAAAGAATCTAAAACACTTGAATTAGATAAAAATGAACATCTTTTAGTTTAACTAAAAGTCAAAACCACTTAATTAATTAATATATATAAACCATTATTTACACTTGAATAGAAGGCAAGATGACAACAAGCTGCGCCGCTAGAATGTGGTAATGTTAAACTTTTTGAGGAATAACTTTGCTATCTATCACGGTTTTAGAGCAACTCCAACGTCAATCACTTTGCAAGGATCTGCTAATTGGAGATTCAAAACATGAGTTATTTTGCAAGAATTATGGTTTGGGTCTTTCTGATGCACAAGAATAGAAAATGATATTTGCTAATAATTGGATTTGCCATATTATTAGCTTAATACTGCCTTTTTAGGGATATTAACATAATACTGTTGTTTTTTTTTTTATTATGAATATTAGTCGTACACGGTTCAATTAGTAAACATGTCTTCATGTAGCAAATATCAGTGATGGGACTTGCCATATTACCTGAATATTGTTATCAAACTTTAAGTTCAATTTTTATTTTATTTTAGTTTTTTCATATTAATATTAATTTAAACTAATTTAATAAATAATTTAGGTTGTCTTGTCAAAAATAATAATAATAATTTAGGTTGTAATAAAATTAAATATGAATAAAATGTTAATATGTGAAGTAAAGTTTATGGGTCCAATATAAGTTCTTTAGAATTCACCATTAAAATAAAAAACGAGTGGATTGTTTTAAGATGATATGAAACCCTATAAAATAATCATTGATAGAGTTATCATTAAAGA
>Ga0315913_1009506_pt1 | contig 11393 bp, 5 predicted proteins | sample MpolsnodulesMG_FD_207736 | JGI IMG/M metagenome (GOLD analysis project Ga0315913, IMG submission 207736) | Medicago polymorpha root nodule microbial communities from Los Angeles, California, United States - small nodules | ecosystem: Host-associated > Plants > Roots > Nodule | place: USA... | reverse complement strand
CAATAAAATGTAAAAAAATTTAGTATGATTTTTATAAAAAATGAAATGATGTTTTTTCTTATAAAATGATATTTTCTAAAATATATATGTCAACAAACACCTATTTTATTCATAAAAATGATAATTAATTTATAAAAATTGTAAGCGAGAGTACCGGTACACCGTAATTTGCAGGGGTACCGTAGAAATTCCCATTAATTAATACCTTTCGGAAACTTTGAATTTAAATGAAACTATTGCATCAACCGCACCAAAATATCTTATAGCAGCTTCCAATTTACCTTAATATAATTAAACCATGATTAAGAACTTTTATTTCTTTCACAACTCTTCCCTCCCCCTTTATCTTTTCAATTGATAACAGGCTCAACATATTAAAAGGCCTAAAACAAATTTTATTACGAGGTCTTTTTTGAATTTAAAAAAATATATAACACAATGCTTATTAAAAGCATAATAAAACAAGTGTTGTTGAATCTAAGATTTGAACTTATGACCAAAAAGATTTGAAACCTTAAAATTGATCAACTAAGTTAGATAAATATTGATTATTAGTATGTCATATTATATATTTACAGCTAAATTGACTTATTTTAAGGTATTTTTTAGGCCTAAAACTCTTGCTTAGATGGCTTGACCCTTGGACCTGCCCTAATTGAGAACACCGAGAACACCGGTACCAAATTATCTGAGACGTCCAATTTCTTAAATGAAACGCCATCAAGCAAAGGTTTTTGGAAAGTTAGCAAGTACTACCTCTCTCTTAAATTATACATCTTGTTATAAATTTTATATAAATAAAAAAATGAAGTAATTTTTGTTTTGATATATATGCAAAATAACAACGGTCATTAGAAACTCATACACACGTAAATTAAAGAGTCGGGTTCGAACCTTAATCACGGCATTCGACCAAACAATTATTTATTAATAGTATGAAGAAAAAAAAATTATTAGAGTGACTCATTTTATTTTAGGAGGTGAAATTCTAACTACCAAATTACTTGATAAAAAAATAAAATAAATGGTATGCTAAAAAAAAATTAATTTTCAGTGATAATTGTAAAACGAAGTGACTTATAATCTAAGATGATTTTTTTAAAGGTCTTGTTAATGAGTGTTTTCGGGACACTCTTTAAGTTATCCAAAATAAGCAATTATTCTTTTTAATGTGATTTATAATTTAGGATAAATTGAATAATTTACTACATTTATTTCTTTATTTTTATAAAATTTGACCCGTTTTGTGCAAGTAATTTACTAAAATGTCTCCTCCCCTCTTTTCTTTTCTTTCTCTTTTTCTGACGCAGAATTTCTCCTATTTTTTCTCTTTTAACTTAATTTATTTTTTTTTTCAATACGTAGTAGTAGACAAGTACTACTAGTACTACGCATAAGTAAAGAAAGGAAAGTTATGATAAAAATATTTTTCGGGCCAATGATGAATACAGTAGTGTCAAGGATGATAAGTCGTGTCAAAGGGAAAAGGGGTTGCCAGATTTATAGTAGTAGTACCATAAAAGTAAGGTGCCTAATCTAATCTGCACTCAATACAAGAAAACAAAGGGATTAGAGAGGAAATGTCAAATCAACTTTTACTTTCCCATGATGAGCTCTTTTCCTATGCCATGCATGTCTTCCCTACTTTCAATCAACATTTTTAATTAAGATAAATCTAGTATAATACTAATTTATTTCAAAAAAATAATAATTCAATATATAATTAAAATAACAACAATAACAACTTAATAGAAAAATTTAAATTAACAAATATTCTATATTTAAATATAACTTATGATATTTTATAACTTTGTGATAAAATTGAAGAAATATAAATAATTCAGAGATTAATGAAGTGTGTAATTTCACTTCTAGATATCTTATAACTGCTTTTTAATGTCAAAAGAAATTCTAACTCTATAAATTATATTTAGAAATTTTATTGAAAAATAAATTTTGGGGAATAAAAACAATTTTACATGAAGTTACTATTTATAATTTATAATTTTAGAATTTGTTTTAATACACAAATTTATAATTCAACTCATATTTATTTTGAATGTATTCAAATATAAATCATTTTAACTACAACTCACTTTTAGTTGAATCGAGTTTATATAATCAATCATTATTAAATAGAACCAAACATACACTAAATCCTATAGTCTTCTCCATAAAAATTTATGAGAGGGTTGTTGGAACCTCTTAAAAGTAAAATTAACCATGTACTAGTAGAGTTCTGTTCACGTGTGGACAATAGAGTGTTAAATAGGTTTGTTGGGAGAGTGAGTGTTCAAATTTCAATATTTCACAGCCCAATAATAATGGTATTTTGTTTGAAGTGTGTCTTCTGAATTATGATACACGAAAAAGTCTGTACTGTTTTTCATCTCTAATGCAAAGATTCATGCATTATTGCGTTTCTACAGTTATTCCCTGATTTTACTTTTGCAAGAAGGATCCAATTCTTGCCAGATCGAAAGTTTGAAATATATGCATGCATTCACATGCATGTGGTCATTTATTTTGAAGATAGCAACTCACTAATTTAAAACGTGAGATAAATAAAATTATTTAATTAAAACTTTACACTACACTCACCAATTATCAAAATTTATTTATAATTAATATTAAGAAAAACTAATTCCATATGTGAAAGAAATGAATGAGACAAGAACAAATTGTATATAGTATATGTGACTGTGTCAAGAGTTTCCAAGACAGATATGAGAATAGATGGCTCTCAAAATCAAAGAACGTACGTACAGTTGGATTGGACTAGACAAGTAGCCATAGCCATGCCATGGTATGTGTGGATTAATGGTAGCAAATATATGGTCCCATTTTTCGAAATGTTTAGCAACCTCCTCCACATATACATTCTCTCAACGATTAGCTGGTTACCAGTATGAAATGAGGGATCTCAATCCCTCAATTTTCTTCCAATTATTATTGAAAACTCCTAAAGAGATTCCCTCCATTTAATTTTGGAAAATAATTGATAGACATTAAAAATTAATTGACAATTTGAAAGAGAGGGAAATAGATTAGATGGTGTAATAGTTGTGATATATTGACGATATAATAAGAAGTGAAATAAAAAGGAAAAAAAAAATGTGTTGAATGATGAGGTTATGAGAATTAAGGGTGTCCACGTATCATTATATTCTTTAAGTTTAGATGTTTTAATGTTGGCAAATGTTAACTTATGCTCTTAAACCCTAACCCTATTTAGAAACACATTATAGAATATACTCTCATGCATTCAACTTTTATATTTTATTTTTTACTAAATCTTTTTATGTTTACCATTAAACTTTTATAATGGTGTAAATTGGATATCACCTGCACCTAAGAGATTATTTACTATTTCGCTTGATTCAGATTAGAACTTCTGGTTAAGCTCAAAGAGACTTTTTACTATCTTGTCTAAGTGTTGTTATATGTGTATAACATTTTCTTTCAATGTCACCCTATAAAATCGATGATTAAACTCAACCCGAAGTATTTTTTTCATATATATTTTGAATTAACCCCAAATTAAACCAATCTAGCCAAATTTAAATTGGTTTGGTTTAGACAATATTGGCTTATCATTTAAACTATTGAACTTGTGAACCCAACCTATTTAAAGAAAAATTATTATTTATTATTTTTGTGAATATGGTTTTAGACTTTTATGTGTTCAATCTTGAAGTGTTTCAATTTAGTTAAGTGCGGCAGATTGAAATTATATAATTCAGTTTAAATTATATTAGAATATTTGTTTTTTTTAAAGAATATATTAGAATATTTGTTGAATTAAACGTAATTTCAAATTTACGTTTCGAAATTTTAAAAATGTTGTATAAGAAACGTGTGACATAATGTACTGTAGTACACTTTTTTTTAGGGTTTTAGTGTATTAGTGTAGCACACTTCTAACGGCCAATTGACCATTGCACAGCTAGTATCAAACTAAGATCGAATGCCCTAATCAAATTCAATAAAGAGTTTGGACATATTTGGAACTTTTTTTTTTTTTTTGAGAGGGGACATATTTGGAACATAAATTGTTGGCATTGATGGAAAAGAGAAAAACATGCCTCGCACATCACCATAATCATCAAATATACTTATTTAAATTAAATCTGCAAAAACATATAGCAGTTAGAAAGTAGATTTATAACTTTCAGAAAATGAGCTCAAATCTCTTTAAATATATACGATTATAGACGAAATGACAACGCTATTATAAACTCGCACATAAAAACCGGAGGTGTTAGGGTTTGAACTCCAATCATAATGTTTAGCCTAACAATTTTGAATTTTTTCACTTGAACTACAACTTATGAGTCATTTTAATTAATAGTTCTTTTTCCTTTCTCCACGTATTTGTAAAAAAGAACTCGGGCTGCTCTGGAAAAGTAAGATTTTTTAATTTAAAATCAAACTATAATATTTGTAGTGAAAGCATAATTTAATATCTTGTGGCGAAAGAAAAGGTGGTTCTCACGTGGGCACCATTTCTCCATTTCTTTATGTTGTCAAGACCTTTGGGGAATCTACGCAAGACTTTTCCTACTGAATTCATTCATCCGATATGGAGTATGTAGCAACTAGCAGCTAATTAGGTTTAGGTTTACATGAACAATAAAATTCTATGACTTTGATATCATGGCATGACATCAATATCCTTTTTAGAGGAATTGTGCTAAAAACTATAATATCATTTAACATAACATTATTAAAATTTCAAAAGTATAATTATTGATTGAAAAAATAAATAGTTTTTTTTACGTTCAATAGAATTTTATTAACAAAAGTCTCGCAATAAATTAAAAGTCAAAACTGCAACAATATAAGGTAGAGGTTCTTTTATCCTTATACACTTCGGATTATGAAGAGAGTGTTGAGATGACTAAATTGTCAGCTTGGTTAACCTCTGCCTAATATGCAAGAAACAGATAAATAATAGACAATTTGGTTAACCTCAGCCTAATATGCAAGAAACTTAACTATAAAAAAAGACATTAAAATTTGTTGTATTAAAGTTAATGCAAAAAACTTCAATTATTAAAAAAAATAGTGACGTTGACTGTAATAGTAAAATAGTGTGTATAATTAAAGCACTCATTAATTAGAGCGGTTGAAAGTGATAGTAGTGAAACAACTAAGTTGTTTACTACTTCTTAATAAGACAAAAATAAGAAGGGAAATGTTAACTTGTGTTTTTAAGGCATAAGTTAAGGAATCAAATGTAGAAGTTTTTCTGGAAATTGTACATTCAATGTTTTAAAAGTTTCAAAAATTATTTTTCAATATGAAATAGGTCATGTTAACTTGTGCCCTAAGGCACAAGTTAAGGAACTTAAAATATAATGAAGTAAAAAAATTTATATTGAAAAACAACTTTTGGATTTTTAAGACATTGAATGTATAATTTCCAAGAAAAAATTTCTACATTTAGTTCCTTAACTTATATTCTAAGGGCACAAATTAGCATTTCCCTAATGAATTTATTACTTAATGACACAAGTTAGCATGACCCAAATAAAAATAATTGACGAGTTCAATGAAGCAAAAATCAATTTTTAAAATTTTGATGTAATAAATGCACAATTTCCAATATAAAGGTTTCTGATTAGACTTATTAATGAGTATCATAAGGGCATTTGTTAGTATTTCTCTTATTTTAATTGTAATTTTAGCTTTTTTTGTCTTGAAATAATTGTTATTTTGCAATATCAATGCAGCATTTATTATTTTTTCCATTAACATATATACCCTTATTTATTGAATTTTATTCTACTAACTATAATTAATAAGCGTGTTTTAGTAAATTCTAATTCTAATTTTACTATTGAAATCAACTCAACTAATCATTTTCTTAGAATTCACGCACAACTCTAAAAAGACAATTAAAATAAAACAGAGAGTATATAATTAAAGAAAAATCCTAATATGTGTGCTTGAAGCATGTTAAGGAATGACTTATACTACCTCTGTTCCTAATTATAGGACCCTTTGGTCAAAATCACGGGAATTAAGAAAGTTGATAATAGTATTAAATTTGTTTATAATTACTATTGTTTTTACAATTTTATTATTAAGAGAGAGAGTTAGTTTATGTTTTCAACATAATATTTATTGTTGATTGAAGAAAAAGATGCAAAATAAATAGGGGTATGGTGGTAAAGAAATAATTAATGTAATTGGAAATAGCAAAGTGGTCTTATAAAAAAAGGACAAAAAATATTTTCAAAAGAGTCTTATAACTAGGGACGGAGGTAATAGTAATTATGTCTTGAAAGTTGTGCATGCAAATTTTTAAAAATATAAAAAATATTGTTTTCGAAATAAAAATTTTATTTTTGAGTTCTTTAACATGTGTCCATATCACATAAGTTAACCAAACCATTAATTAAAGAGTCATGTTAACTTGTGCCCTAAGGGCAGATGTTAAGGAACTCAAAATAAACAATTTTGCATTGGAAAACATGATAATTTAACTTTTAAAAAATTGACTGCACGACTTTTGATACATATATTTTCACAATGAGTTCCTTAACATGTGCCCTTGATTGCACAAGTTAACATTTGCCTAATGAAATTACAATGTTGTTTAATGAAGTTAATAAGCACTCTCTTAATTTTCTTTTGTTGGTGAAACTTTTTTTTTAGCACTGATACTTGTACAACCATAGGTGGCAAACCACCTTGTACACCTCTCATTTAACATTTTTTATTAATTGTATTAGGAGGGTAATTTTGTCAATTTACACTCTTGCTTCACTCTCACACTTCATTTTCTTCCGGCAACAGCAGCACCACCACCAGGCCTCTTCTTCCTTCTCTCACCGACCACAGTCGTCACCACCACCGTCAACGTCGCCTCCGTTCACACGAACTACCACGTCTGTTCTCTCATCTTTCGCCGCTTCTTCACTACAACCTCCGCACCTCTCTCCTCCGACGTCTTTGCACCGTCGTCGCCCTTCTCACCATCGTTTTCCACCACCACCACCCTCCTCAAAACGAGATCTGGAATTTTCATCGACAGCCACCGCCGTCATCGTTGTTGTCGACCAAGAAAGCGAGATCGTCATCCTCACCCACAACCACCGTTATCGTTGTTGTTGGCCAAGAAAAGGAGACCGGGAACCTCACCCTCACCACCGTCATCGTCGCTGTCGAACTGAAAACGAAGAAGAAGAAATTGTTTCTCTCGTTTTAGATCTGATACGGCGGTGATGGTGGTTGCGGGCGGCGATGGAGGTCAGGCACGACGGTGATGGTGGTGAGGTCTGTTGAGAGAGAGAGAAGAGGAAACAACGTAAGAGAGAGAAGATGTGGATGAAAGAGATGGAAGAGAGAGAGTGAGAGTCAAAATAGTTGAGTTTTTTTTGTGGGATCCATTTGGACAGATGGTAGTATGTGAATGGATAATGAAGAATGTGTATAAAGTGATATGAAAAAAAGGGTGTTGATAAATAATTACTCTTTTTTTTTGTACTTTGGGTGATACATAATTTGGGACTGAAATTTTTGTAAATGAGACAATTATATTCAATAGATGTAATATATAGTAATAAGTTTTATGGTCATATTAATTTGTGTGCACATATTAAAGAACCTAAAAAAAAGTTTTACCTTAAAAAATATAATATTTTAATTTTTAAAAAGTTGAATATCCGACTTTTAATAAGTACATTTTTAATAAGTTATGTTTTGAAGACATAAATTAGCATTTGTCTGGATTTTACCTATAGTATATTGTTAATGAAAGATACTATTCTAATGGCACAAGCAAGCATAAAAGAGGTGTTTGGAATGGAAGGGTAAAAATAAGACGTGATGTTTGAAGGAAGGGAACATTGAAAAGAGGAAAGTCGTGGACATATACAATCATGCCAGTTGCGCAATGTGCTGCTAGCATATGCTTTCATCTCTGTCCAAACAATCATGGATTATATATGTAGGGTCTTCTATCAAAGGGGATGGCTCTAGTCAAAACTGCGTAATGTGTAATTTGTTTGAATATCTGACAAATTCTTTTCACATTATCTATTTTAATAATTCATTATTTACCTCATGTTGTAACGGAATTTGGGCAAGAGGCACGGCACACAAAAAAAGGTAAAATAACGGAGTGTGCAGTTTCGTGAATTCGTTCGGAGTTTAGCGAATCAAATTCCATTGCCAGTTTTTAGGTTTAGGTTTTTTTTAGAAAAAAATAAGATATTCCTTCCGTTTGAAAATAATGTCATTTAAATTAATAAATGTCATGAATAAAAAGAAAATTATTCTACCAAATTATTCTTAATAAATGCAAGTAAAACTAATATTTTGAAAGTAGTCTAGATAAAGAGTGCATGGATTGGGGGTTTGATACAATTCAAATTTTGCAATCCGAACAAGTCAAAGACGAGATTTTATGTGGTCTACAATGCACATAAACTTTCTTAAATTTGTGTTTGGTTCATTTTCAATCCAAACCACATAACAATGAACACTTATGTGGCAGAGATGAACACTAACCTAGTTGTAGTTTACTACAACATGAGAAAGCCCGTTATGTTTGTGATCAGTTTTGATGTTACATTATCTGACTTGAATGATCAGCTGGACCGATTAATAGTTGTCTCAAACACAACAACACGAGAAGGGTGGTCGGTATTCAATATCGCCATTTGTCAATCAACTCAGATGAACGTGTTCGATTCACCTAAATGAAACTCTAGAACAACAACAAAATAGAACTATATTCTCATATTTAGTCAATATAATTTGAAGGAACCGGTCAAGTTAAACACTACTTTGGTGTGATATGTCCATGCTATTCTGGCAAGTTTGATTCTCCCCGGGACATGTGAAGAAATCAAGGTGTGCATGAATAAATCAGATGAAAGAGTTTGTTTGACTCATACATGATCTGTGTTTAATTATGTTGTTGCAATTATTATTGATGTTGTATTATGTTGTTGAGATAATTGTGATTAAGTTATGCTGTTACTTATTAAGGTAGAATGTGATTCAATGACAAAAAAATTGTGTTTTAATAGGTTTTTAAATTCTATAATCCGAAACAGCAAAACACACTCTAAATTATAGAATTCGAACAAAATGGTAAAACGAAGGTGTTAGAGGGCGCATGAGGAATGGGATCGATAAGAAATTCTCACATAAATATACCCTATATCATATAGTATCTCTAAAAAAATAGGTGTACCGTAAACATACATATTGTATTGTATTTTAAATGAGCACTGTTAACTATAAGTTTACAATGAAAACTTTTCTAAAATATTCACATTCACCCTAAACAAACTTATAATACACATTTTAAAATGTGTATCATAAACTTGTATAATTGTGAGCACCATAAACTTATATAATTGTTAGTATTATAAAAACTAGTGTTCACTGATGTTCATCAAATGTGTACAGTAAACTTTACTGTGTACATTTTCATGAAATGGATAGTAGATCCTATTTTTCAGAATTTCAAAAATTAATATGCTATTCATCGCTGAATCCATGAAGTGTTGGCCAAACATGCACATCAACATTAGTTTGTTCGTCTAAAGATTTTTACATAATTATTATGACGGCTATCTAAGATCAGCAAGAGTAAAACAATGATCAGGGGCTAGTGATAGATAAAAATCAGATACACGCTGACCAGACTCAAAAGGGACAGATTCACTTGGCCTTTGATGAAGACAGTGCACCCTTTTTCCTTTTATTGACTTTTTTTGAGCATTTTTGGGTTCTAATACATTTTGGGCAAAACCAATCCTCTTCGGGAATAGCCGTCAGTGGAGGATCACAGCAATCGAAATGGGTACCCACTCCACAGCCAACGGAACCAGTTTCATCACCACAAATCAGCATCACATCTCCTCTTTCCCGCAATCCACATACTTGGCAAGCTACATTATCCTCATTGCAACCCTCATGAGGAATGACCTCCTCGATAATCTCTTCTGCCTTACTTTGATATTTGGCAAATGACCTAAAATCCATGAAGGGTTGCCCAACCATGTAAATCACAATTTATGCATAATTATTGTGAAAGCTATCTAAGAACAGCAAGAGTGAAACACAAAATGAGCAGGGACTAACGGTTGATAAAAATCAGATACACGTTGACAGATTCAAAAGGGACAGACTCACTTTGCCTTGGATGAAGACAATGCACCCTTTTTCCTTTTATTGGCTTTTTTTGAGCATGTTTGGGTGCTACTGCATTTAGGGCAAAACCAATCCTCCTCAGGAACAGCTGCCAGCGGAGGATCGCAGCAGTCGATATGAGTACCCACTCCACAGCCAACAGAACCACTTTCATCACCACAAATCAGCATGACATCTCCTCTTTCCTGGGATCCACATACTTGGCAAGCTACATCATCATCGTCATTATCACACTCATGAGGAATAACTTCCTCAATAATTTCTTCTGCCTTACTTTGAAGTTTTGCAAATGACCTGTCTGCCAAAGCATTAGTGCCGTACAGTACATGTCTCTCGAGGGAGAACCCGGGCTTGCAGACATACTCGACCAAGTAGTCCGCTACAACGCAAGGTATCTCATGTTTTAAGAACTCTTGGACCCACAGATCAACGCGTGGCATGCCAGGGCTAACTATGGCATAGTCGACCCCAGTATCAAGGAAGCGAGTATAAGGAGGAGATGTTGCTAATATTGTTCCATCTCCAGCTTTGACCGCACGTTTAAGAGTATCCTGTGAAACAATGAAGTTGGATAAGAAACAAAAGTCAAACTCATCTATACCCATCCATTCCCAAATAAAGGTGAAAAGAACATACATACATACAAAATAAATTTCAAAGAAAAACATACCAAAGGTGGAGCAAAACAGTCACCATATACAACAATGCGCATCCCATAGAAGGCACCGTGACCTGTTCTTTCTTTCAACAGCCGCCACTTTCTTGGAGCCTCCATATTGATGGCACCATCCTCACTGAGACCATTTTTGTGCCACTCATAAGGCTCCTCTGGCAATAATTTCCCTGCCTGGCTACTGGCACTTAAGAAATCAGTTTTAAGAATCCACCTGCATTCCACCAGAGATTAGTTAGACAATTTATATGCATGCGTCAATGTTTGAACGCACTATACGGAATTACGGACTTAATTTTTTAACATGCCTACATTTCCTTACCTTCCTGATGCAGTAGCGGCAAAAAATTTCTCTGTCCTCCTTAAAGGATCTGGGGCTATGAAGTGTGTTGCCTGATATGACCACTGATGAGAATCACGGCAAACCCTTCCTTTCAAACGCTTGATTACCTGTTGAAACTCCTTTCTCTGTAGGCGATGCCCACTTAAAATAAAACATGTGGTTTCAGGTTTTACTCTTGCCTTAAACTCTGATGTAGATGGA
>Ga0315913_1009499_pt1 | contig 11397 bp, 9 predicted proteins | sample MpolsnodulesMG_FD_207736 | JGI IMG/M metagenome (GOLD analysis project Ga0315913, IMG submission 207736) | Medicago polymorpha root nodule microbial communities from Los Angeles, California, United States - small nodules | ecosystem: Host-associated > Plants > Roots > Nodule | place: USA... | reverse complement strand
CATATAATCATTAACTAAACAAACAAAATTAGCAAAGCATGAACAATATACATTCACGTTCTTTGTAGTTCCATCTGTAAACGTGTAAAATGACACCTTCTTGTGAGTTTTTTTAAATTAGCAATCACTCTTAATCTCTTCTTTGTTTGCGCTTCTTTTGAAACTGTTTTACACTATGATTGGATACTTGTTTTCTACTCAATACAAAAAAGCCATTTATTCAGAAGTACAAAAAAGAATAAAATCTTCTACTCAATACAAGTGCCTGCATTTGTAATTAAGTCTCGCAGAACTGCAATCTCAAATTTCATAGGACAGTTTTGCACAGACCATAATAAGATTATTAATCACAAAAGTAGTTAATACAGAGTAAAAGGTTTACCTTTCTGCCTTTAAATCTTTCTACCAACTCAAGTCAGTTTCGCTTGATCCTCAACCCCTTCTGGTGTGGCCTCAAGTCCAAGAATGCAAGTACACGCACTAACAAAGTGTCATGCATAATCATATGTGTGGAAACTGTTCAAAAAACAAAAATACATTGATCTAAGTCAGAAGCAATGGCAATGAGAGAAAGTGAATAAAAACTATTAAAGACAAGATATATAGGAAATCACAACACTGAACTAGTGGTTTATGGCTTGATCCAACCGTGAATTCATTCGTTATAAGAAATTCACTGATTGACAAATAAGAATACCCTCAAGATTAAGAATGCACAATTTCCCTTTCCCAAATCATCTGGGGATAACAGTCAGCATTAAAATATTAAACAATAAACATATACCCCCAATGTAACTGCTTCAAAATCCTTCACACCTTTACATAAGAATGCAGCCCCGTTAGAAAACTCTATGTAACCTAGGGGCCAAATCATGGTTCTAAATTACAGTTGCGATCACAGTTGCGGTTATAGTTACACACTTACACTGCAAGCCATGATATTGCTACAAAATGTAGACTAATGTGGTCACAATTGCAATGCCATTGCAGAGACCTTTAAAACCTTGCAAACCACAATTTAGAACTATGGCCCAAATTCATTTCATAATGCAACAAACTTCATTGAAACCCATCTTCAAAAACCAATAACAGTTAAGTTCATGCAAATTTCAAACCAGACAATACACTAAAACTGAAAAACATAGAGAACAAATACATATGATGAGGCCAGAGTTAAACTAAGAACCTCAAAATTAAGGTATGGCCTCATCATTCTAGCATTAGGTGACAAAGAAAACTCAAGTTAACAACTAAAACGCTAAGCATCAAAATCCATATAATGTAATTTGAATACCATTAAATCAACTTGTGAAACATTAATTTGACCATAATATCAGATTCAGGTTAAACAAGAGAAGTGGCTTGATTTGACTTACTACATTGCAAATGCTATAATCAATGAATATTAATCACACTTTTTTGAGCTATTAAAAAAATATTGTACCTGAAATCTAATAAGAAATTAACAGAAATTCTAGCAATAGTTTGAATATGTTGATATAAAACTGTAACATAAATCAAAGCAATGAATCGAATTTGTGCAATACCTTCAAATTATACCTTCAGGTTGTCGGACCTTGCTCTCCTTTCTCACTTGACCTTTCAAACCTCTCCCCACCTAGATCTAGCTCCACCACAATCCAAACGGTTCTGCCACCATGTAACTCAGCCTTTCGGTGGTGCGACGAGGTTCCTACTCCGCACCACCGCAACCAGTCCTTCCGGTGGCCTCGGTTCCACACCGGTGGTGGTTCTGGTTTGTTTTTCTGTTCGCGGCGGTCTCTGTTGCTTTTGGTTGCCTCCGCGTCGGCCGGTTTTTGACGGTGGTGGCTCTCTGCTCAACAGACTTCTCTCCTTCCTCCGGTGATATGCGTCTCTTTTGTTTAATCCTCCTCCGACGCCTTTCCTTTGGACTGCCGTTGTTGCAAGGAACAAGGAGGTCCGTCCCACACTTCTCTGAGTTAGTGGCAGATTGGATGAACGTGTTGATGGAATTACGCTTCTCTGATCGTGAATCCAAGCTAGTTGCTTTTGGATTTGGGTTCGTTTCGGATTTTGTTGTGGGTTTGTGTGAGTTACGTCGGGTTGATCGTTTGCCGCTGTCTGCACCGCCGTTCGTATTGTTATTTGTACTATATTGTCCGTTTTATGCGTTTGTGTTTCAGATCAGAGTGGAAGCAGATTTGGCCTATTTTGAGTTGGTTCGGTTTCATAAACCCGAAAGGGTCTGGTTTCTTAACCGAAAGGGCTGTTTAATTAACGTGTTGGATTCATCCCTCGATTTGGGTTCAAACACGTCTGTTCTTTGAAACCGTTTGAGTTGGTGTTCCTGTCTTGACTCACTGATGTTTTAGGTTTGTTGAGATCTGCAAGTCTCAAGACTTCAGGGATGCCTCCTCTTCGGTACTGACTCCTTCTCCCTCTCAGTCTTGTGATTGTTAGGGAACTGTTAGGCTCGAAAGAGCTTTTATGCTTGCTGCTTGTTCGGGGGGTTGCTGATACGTGGATCTTGATACCTTGTTGGCGGTCGATCCATTCACCAATTATGAACCCTTTTTAATTCAATGGACGCTCACTATTCATCTTTTTTTTGTAACTTGGTTTCGTGCCCGTACGCGGGTACGCTGGGTTGCGCTCGTGAGAAGTGATTTCTTTGTTAGGATTAATTAGGGTCGTTCCACTGGTTTGTATTATCATGTTTTATTCCCATTTGGGCTGCACCTGGGTTAGGTCTAATGTCCCCCCAGTCTCTGTATTTTGTTATTTTTATTTAATCGATTTCTCTTTTTGCCTAAAAATAAATTAAAAAAAAATTCCTTCAGGTTGTTCGAAACCCTAAGCAAAGAAATTAAAAAACAACAAATTATCAGAAATTATTGCAATCTATCGCCAATGCATACATAAAAAGAGATTTGAATGAAAATATACCATAAATCAAATTAATAGATTGAATCTCGATGTAATTAGAGAGTAGGATCAATATCGATCAGAGACAGAGAGAAGAGAACGACGGTGGACGACGGTGAATCTGTGAGAACTCAGAACGGCGATGGACGACGGTGAATCGGTGAGAACTCAGAGAACGACGGTGGATTGGTGAGAACACAGAGAACAAAGGCGGTGGTGGATTGGAATGCGAAAGCATCGAACACAGTGAAATTAGATTAGTATTATTTGAGATAGAAAATAGATGAATGTTGTTTTTTTAAGGGATGAATGTTATTAAATAGATTAATATTACTAAATACCAATTTAATTATCAGTGACAACTTTTTTTCTTTCTCTTTTCATTGGTCAAAAATAACGGAGAGAGAAAAAAGAAGAGAGAATAAGAGTTTAATGTGAATATGAGAAAGAAAGTTGTCAAAAAGTTGTTACAAATAGTTATATAAATATCATTTCTCTTTTATTAATTATTAAGAAACGAAAAGTGGAAAATGAAAGTGCATCCAAAAGAATACCGAACGAAAAAATGTAACGAAACAAAAAAAGAGTAAGTAACCATAAATAAACAAAAAAAAGAGTAATAGCTGTGCATATAATCCATATCAAAATTTCGGCTGTAGTGGAAAAGCATGGATCAAACTAGCATACTGGTTCCTTAACACTACAAAATAGAGTAATCTACGGGTAGTATTTGGGTGACATTGTGGTTGGTGACATTGTGACATTGGTCAACCACAATGTCACAAATATCTTTCTTCTTTCTCTTTCATAATATTTTTTTGTTTCTTTGTACATGTGTGACATTGTGGTTGGCCAATGTCGCCAATGTCACCAATGTCACCCACCACAATGTCATCCATGTATTTTCCGTAATCTACGTTATATGAGACATAACAATAAGGTAAATCAATGTTTACTATACTCAGCCAATAGAATGCCACTGTTGGGACACTCCAGCAATGACTTTCCCATCAAAAAACCAGCAATGTTCAATGTTTCCTAGTTCTCTCTCTACAGTAGCCAACAACATTCTAGCTCTTTCGGGCTCTTGATTTTCGAATTCTAGTTTAAAAGCCGCAAGCCATATTGCCTCCGAATTGGGAATGGCAGCATAAGGTTCTTGGAGAATAGCACGAGTTGCAGGCACGTCTCCAGCAAGCCACTTCTCCTTGGCATCCTTAAGCCAAACATCAGCTTCTCTATCATCTTCATCAGAAGCAAACAAACCAACATCGTTACGTTCAAACTCATTATATTCCTTATCTTTCCCTTCATCATCTTCCTCCTTTGCTGCGGCAGCAGATCTATCCGGCAAATCAGAGGCTGCATGAGCAAGTAATGGAAGACTCTGTGAAAGGAATATACGTTGTTGTTCAATGGATATACCGTGAAATTGTTCGATGGAGAGTTTGAGGTTATGGAGAGTGGTGGTGTTAGGGTTTATGTCTAGTGATAAGATTTTTCCGGTGGGTGGAACAATGAACTCCATGGTTGTTGTCACTGTGAATTGCTCAAACTAGGTTTAGTTTCCACCAAGAAGAATAAAGTGGTGCTGAACATCACAACTAAATTATGCATACCTATTTATAAACGCAACACGATTTCTTTTTTATAAAGCAACCTAACAATTTTTTTTATAAATGAATATTTGTTTTTTTTTTAAATAGATTTTTTTTGTTTCCTTTTAGCATATATCTCTCTTAACAAACAATTGACCAAAAATGTAACAAACAAAAAAAAATTGACCAAAAAAAAACTCAACAAACAAATTTAATTTTATCATAATTTATTTCAAATTTTGAATATAATTTGGATTTGGATCCTCAATATAATCCCACAATTTGTTGTGATGTACTATAATATCTACATTTGATTTATTCAACTCCTTTTTTGTCCCTAATTTCCAGATCAAACTCCTGTAGCAACAAGATCCATCGCAACAAGTGAGGTTTTGAATCCCCCTTTTATCAATAAATATTTTCAAGCTGCATGATCTGTAAAGACAATAACCTTAGAGCCGATTAAGTATAATCGAAGTTTTTCCAATGCAGAAATTACAACAAACAATTCCTTCTTTGTTGTGGAATAATTGACTTTATTTTCATTCAAAACCTTGTTTGCGTAATAAATTTCATGAAAAAAATTTCTCTGAGTTGGCCCATGACTACTCCATCCGCGCAATCACTTGCATCACACATCAGTTCAAAATGAATATCCCAATTTGGAGCAATCCTTACCAGTGCATTGACCAACTTGTTTTTAATCAATGAAAAAGAATCTAAATGTTCAGAGACAAAATTTAAATCATTTTCTTTGACCAAGAAGTTACAAAGGGGTGAAGTTACAAAGGGGTTTTGCAATTTTTGAAAAATCTATAATAAAGCGTCGATATAAACAGGCATGGCCGAATAAAGTCCTTGCCCCTTTGACATTAACAGGAGGGGACAATTTTTCTATAACCTCTATTTTAGCTTGGTCTACCTGAATGCATTGTCTACTCTTTTATGCCCCGACCTTTAGTTTCCATGAAATGACATTTTTCCCAATTTAAAACAAGGTTAGTTTCGGTGCACCTTTTGAGGATAACATCAAGGTGAAATAAGCATTGATTAAAAGAATTACCAAAAACAAAAAAATCATTCATAAATGCCTCAATGTTTTTCTCTATCATGTTAGAGAAAATGGAGATCATACATCTTTGAAAGGTCACCAACACATTACACAACCTGAACGACATCATCCTTTAAGCCAACACCCTAATTAATGGACAAGTGGAGGCACTCTTCTCCTGATACTCTGAAGCCTTTCCAATATGACTATAACCCGGATACCCATCCATAATGTCTGACAATCCAACCTCTCCAACATTTGATCCATGAAAGGCAATGGGAAGCGGTCCTTTCTTGTTGCTTGGTTCAATCTCTGGTGGTCTATACACATTCTCCACCCTGTAACTATACGAGTCAGGATCAACTAATTTTTTTCATTGGCCACCACAACCAAAAGAGAAGTAAAACCAAAGCCATAAAGTTCAACGACAACCTCATGAATTTCACTCAAATAAGCTAAAATCACTCAAACACCAACTTATCACAACCAAACATAGGCTTTCATGCACAACATGATTATATCACTTTTCACATATTCAAAATAACCATAACTAATGCAGCACAGAAATCGACTTAATTCAATAATCACTTCATAAAAATGCAAGAACAAACAACACCCAAAACCACACAAATAATCATAAGTTCAAAATGTGAACATAACCTTCTCCCTTTTACCTCTAACTCCAAAAGCTAAGATTTCTAAGCTCCAATCTTCCCCTCTACTTTGGTTCTCCCAAGCTTTTTTTTCTTTTCTCTCCTTTAGCTCTTCTTTCTTCTCTTCCTTTCTCAATTCTCTCTCTAGCCTCTATTTTGTAAACTTACCAAATCATTCCACAACCCTAGTTTGTGATTACTACTAGTCTTATATACTCTCACCAATTGGGCTTAGTTCACTTACTTCTATTGGACTTGGAAGTAAGTGACTACTAGTACTACTAGTCTTCTTTCTTTCTTCTCTTCCTTTCTCTATTCTCTATTCTCTTCCAGCCTCATTTTTGTAAACTTACCTAGGGGTCTTTGCGGTGCGGTTTGGATAGATTTTGAGGCAAAAAGTTATCCGATTTGAAATAAAAATCACATGCTGTTCGGTTCGGATGACTATTCTAAAAAAACCCAAACCGATCCAAATATATGCAGTTTAATTTGGATCGGTTTTTGGATATCCAAAAGGTAAAATATAATTTTTTTTGAAGATTTTTTTTATTAACATTATTACATAAACACGGTAAAATAATAGGTTTAATGCAAAATATATTAAAATTATAGTATGTAAATTATCGATTATTTTTTAAAATACAAAGTAATAATAATATTGATTAAACTAGTGTAATATATATAAGATTAAAAACCAACAAGCAACATAGGGTGCGTTTGATTTGCTAAAAATTGAAGGACAAGACAGAACAACTCTAGTTATCCAGTGTTTGATTTGTAAAACTGTTTCAGGTACACGACAAACTAGAGGCAAGGGACAGGATAAAAACTCATATTTTTGTCCCTCACCAAACCAGATCACAACTTTTTGTCCCATGTACAAGTTGTCTAAAATACCAAAATAGCATTTTGTCCTCCAAAAATCGTATAAAACAAAAAATGACTCAATGCCATAAAGAAATTGTCTTGTGTTGTTCTGCCTTGTGTTGTACTGTTCTATCTTGTATTGTTCTGTCCAGTACTTACTGTTTTGCAAACCAAACACACCCATAATAATTCAATTAATAATACTAATAAAAGAATAAATAAGTATTAATATTTACTTTTGCAATTCGGTTTGGTTTGGTTCGGTTTTGAAAAAGTGATCCGAAATCCAATCCTAGTGATTACAAAACAACATCAAAAAATAATCGATTTTTTGCGGTTTTCAGTTTTTTTTGGATCGGTTTGAATTTGAACACCCCTAAACATACCAAATGATTTCGCAACCCTAGTTTGTCACTACTACTTGTCTTATATACTCTCACCAATTGGGCTTAGTTCACTTACTTCACGAAAATGATGATGAATTCGGCTCTTGTAAAAGAAAATTTACCGTTAAGTTATTATGAATCTAAGAAGTTGGTGTCAAAGTTGGGATTGGAAGTTAAAAAGATTGATTGCGTTAAAGGGTTCATGTTGTTTTAGGACAATGTAAATTTCGCAATGCACCAAGTTATGGAGTCAACAACGATGATGTTGATCGTAATGAGAAACGAGTTGCAATCAAGTCAATATTTTATCTGCTAATAATACCAAGACTGAAAAGATTTTTTTTTTTGATTGAACCAAGACTGAAAAGATTGTTTGCATCAATGTAGACGACAATCATATGACATGGAATTATCATTTTAAGTGTTTTAATGATGTTTAATATAACTATTTTATCATTATAAGTGTTTTACTCATTTTTAATGTAACTTTTTTTGGTGGTGTTTGAGATTCGAAACCCAGACCTTACATATATTATGCATTGTCCTTACCAACTCTGCTAAACTTACAGGGACAGTGTTTAATATTTAATAAAATCTTTTTATCATTTTAACTATTTTACTAATGTTTAATTTTTATTTCATTATATTATGAAAGCTATGTCTAGGCGAGAAGATAAGGCAAGGACGCTGCTAAGAAAAGTAAATGCAAATCAAGGTATTTGACTATGGTCTAAGTGTCAACACCGGACGGACAGACCTTCCATCTCGGTCCTACATTGTTGTTTTATACACCACAAACCAATTCAATCACCGGTCAGCACGTAATACTAATCGTTGATGTTTCAATTGGAATAAATGTCTTCACTGGTCCCCTTACCACCCTTAAAGTTGAATAAGACTAATTGGTTTCTTGTTGTTCTTTGGACCTTAGTACATCATTTTCAAGTGGACTAGTAGCACATTGGAAAAGACTTTATCTTAATTCAATTTGAAACAGTCGACATATATAAATGGAAATGCTAACTAGTATTCCAGACACCGATTAAATAACAAATATAGTAAAATTTGTGTAATCAATTTCTTTAAAGTGTAAAAAGTATTGTTTTCAATTTAAAACTTGTTTTATTTTACTTCCTTAACCCGTGGTCTCGGAAGCACCGGTTAGCATGACCCATATATATATTATTAGATGCATACTATACTATGTATTAATGGTTCCAAGATATTGAACAAGGGAAGGGCCCAAACCCTTGCTCCTCTATATGAATCAATCACTGTTTACACTCATACTAGGTGTAAGGGGATCCGAGACATTAATGGTTCTACTTGTTACCAATAAACATTAATGGTTGTACTTTGCATCAATTAGCACGCACATGGGAATACTTGGACTAAGTCATCTGAATTGAATTTGGAATTTGATAAAATGAAAATGATGATAACAAAGTAATCACAAACAAACACAATGGAGAAGCATATTAAGGTGCTAATGCTAGTGGTGTGTACTTTCTTACTTAACTCCATGCCCACTTTATCTAAACAGAACACTCTTACTTCAAATCAGTTTATCCAATATAATGACACCCTTGTTTCTTCAGCTGGAATTTATGAAGCAGGATTTTTCAACTTTGGCGATTCGCAGCGCCAATACTTCGGTATATGGTACAAGAACATATCACCAAGGACTATTGTGTGGGTTGCCAATAGAAATACTCCTGTACATAACTCAACAGCGATGCTGAAACTCAACGATCAAGGAAGTCTTGTTATTCTTGATGGCTCCAAAGGTGTCATCTGGAACTCCAATTCATCAAGAACTGCGGCGGTGAAATCAGTTATTGTGCAGCTTTTGGATTCGGGAAACCTTGTTGTGAAAGATGCAAGCAGAAGTTTTAAGAATGAGGATTTGTTGTGGGAAAGCTTTAATTATCCTGGTGACACTTTCCTTGCTGGAATGAAGCTGAGAAGTAACTTAGTTACTGGTCCATATAGATATCTGACTTCTTGGGCATCCTCTGAAGATCCTGCTGACGGTGAGTTTTCGTATAGGATAGATACTCATGGTTTTCCTCAACAGGTTATTGCAAAGGGAAAAACAATTCTGTATAGAGCTGGGTCATGGAATGGATATCATTTCAATGGAGTTTCTTGGCAAATAGTTCATAGAGTCTTGAATTACTCATTTGTGTTAACTGATAAAGAAGTTACTTATCAATATGCAACGTTTAACAGTTCAATAATTACTAGATTTGTGCTAGATCCATATGGACTTCCAAACCGTTTTATATGGTCAGATCAGAAACAAAATTGGGTGGCTATAGCTAGTCGTTCTGTAGACCAGTGTGAAGATTATGCCTTTTGTAGTATTAACTCAAATTGCAATATTAATGATTTTCCGGTATGTGAATGCTTGGAAGGTTTCATGCCAAAATTTCAAACAAAATGGAAGTCGTCGAATTGGTCTGGTGGGTGTCGGAGGAGAACAAAATTGAATTGTCTCAATGGTGATGGCTTTTTGAAGTACACAAACATGAAGTTGCCAGATACTTCATCATCGTGGTATAACAAGAGCTTGAGCCTTGAGGAATGTAAGAAGATGTGTTTGAAAAACTGTTCTTGCACCGCATATGCAAATTCAGATATAAGAGATGGTGGGAGTGGCTGCTTACTTTGGTTTAACAACATTGTGGACATGAGAAAACATCCTGACATAGGACAAGACATTTACATCCGACTCGCATCTTCAGAACTCGGTATTTAAATTTCCAAAAACATATTTTACCTCTTCAGTTAGATAAATAGCAAAAATTTATACATATTCAGCATTTGTCCTCATATTATGTGACACTATAAATTCTCTTTCAAGATTTTGAATCAACTTCCAAATGGAAGTTGTGTGGCCTTTAATTTTCTTTTTCTGGTAAGCTTATTGACTAACATTTACTTCAACCATCAGGTCATAAAAAGAATAAGCGGAAACTGACGCTTGCTGGGACTCTTGCAGGAGTTGTTGCATTCATTGTAGGACTAACCGTTCTCGTATTGATCACATCAGCATATAGAAAGAAGCTTGGTAAGCCTAGCGAAAAAGTTATGACAAGTAAATCTCAAATATTTTTGACTTATAGTCCTCAAATAGTGTTCCAAACAGAATTAGTTACAATGAATTGAAAAGAAGTTTTCTTCAATTATGAAGTTTGATAGCTGTGTCTCTGTCCCTGTACTTCGTTACATTAAACCACTTCAATTAGTACTTATAAGCAATCTATATCTCTTACAATATATCAGGGTATATAATAATGTTATTTCATTGGAGGCACAAGAAGGAGAAAGAAGATGTTGACTTGGCAACAATATTTGATTTTTCAACCATCACTAGCGCAACAAATCACTTTTCTAACAAAAACAAAATAGGAGAAGGCGGATTTGGACTGGTATACAAGGTAAAGTCATTGTTTATTACCAATTTAATTTATCAACTTAATTCACCAAGAATTTTATGTACTAATGTGTCACAAATTATTAATAGGGCATATTGGCAGATGGACAAGAGATTGCTGTTAAGAGGCTATCTAAAACATCGGGACAAGGAACTGAGGAGTTCAAAAATGAAGTAAAGTTGATGGCAACACTTCAACACCGTAATCTTGTAAAACTTCTTGGTTGTTCTATTCAACAAGACGAAAAGTTGTTGATCTACGAATTCATGCCAAACAGAAGCTTGGATTACTTTATTTTTGGTTTGAACTTTCACATATACCAAATATATTGATCTCAATTTTTCTATTGCCAAAATGTAGTAATCATGTGTTAAAACAAGATAAATTCTCTGAATTATAAGGACAGAGACAATCCTCCTGTAGAATGAAAGAGAGGAGAAAGGATTTACTTCATTAATAATTTTCAATTGATGAGTACATGACCTTATATAGTAA
>Ga0315913_1009497_pt1 | contig 11399 bp, 9 predicted proteins | sample MpolsnodulesMG_FD_207736 | JGI IMG/M metagenome (GOLD analysis project Ga0315913, IMG submission 207736) | Medicago polymorpha root nodule microbial communities from Los Angeles, California, United States - small nodules | ecosystem: Host-associated > Plants > Roots > Nodule | place: USA... | reverse complement strand
CAAAAGTCCACGACAATTCTTTGAGGTCACATAAAGTGTTTCACCATTAACATCTGTATGTGACAAATTCAACACCTCTAGCTTGGGGACTTCAAAATTAATTTCAAGTAGGTTTACACTTGAACAAGATATGTTCAAATGTCTAATCTGACAACATCTTTTTAAAACTTGACAAATACCTACTTTGGATATGTGATAGCAATATCTCAGATTGAGCAGCTGCAAATTGGGGAAAATTGAAGCAAACATTATGATGCTTTTATCTCTTAACCATTGATTTTTACCCAGATCAAGAGACTTCAATTGAGGTCTTACAACAATATCCTTCAAAAATTTAGAATTCTCTATCCCTATACTTATTCTCCAATCACAGTTAGATACGATGGTCTCTTCAAGAAGATTACAATTTTTGAACAAGTGGAAAAGCGATTTGTTGTTGAGGCAGGCCTGACCAGAGAAATTAATTTTGCGGAGTCTGAAAAGTGCTAACGAAAGAGTCTCTACCCCATGGACAAAGCTATCGGAAGTGTCGTTACAACATAAAGGGTCACTGAGGTCAAGTATTTCAAGCAAAGGGAAACATTCGGCAATGAGGAACAAGTCTTTACTATTGAAAGAACGGATGTTCGAACAAATCAGAGATGTCAACGTTGTAATCTTTAAGGAGAAAGCTTGCAACCCAATTGCGGGAATGTAGGATTGACTGGAGAGATTGAGCCATGTGAGTTTCAATGGGAAACAAGAGACTTGAGACAGAAGCTCGTTGAGGTCACCTTTGTAGCAAGTGAGGTCGAGGGAGGTGAGGTTGGTGAATCTTTGGAAGAGGCGAGAGGGAAGAAGGCGTGTTGATTCAGTGCCAGAAGACACAGCCAAAGAAAATAGGAGACCGTTGGTGATAGAGAGAAACTGTTAGGAGACGACAGAAAGAGACTTGAAGTAGACACCATCGTTGACGTCGTTGCCGTGGACGAGGAATTTGAAGACGGATTCCCAACAGTCATTAGGTAAATAAAAATCTGTTGCTGCAACCGCCATTGTGTTTCTTCTTCTTCTTCTTTTTGAGTCACTGGACCTTGCTGTTTTTCTAAAAGCAATCAGATGACTGAACCTTGTTGTTGTTTGGGATAGCAGAGAGGTTGTGTGGATAGGCAAGCTTTGTGGTGTTCGTCTTGCGATTTAACAAGAGCAGTTTGGTCTGATAGGGTTAGGGTTAGGGTTTCAATTTCAAATAAGAAGGAAGGATGGTGGAGTAGTGGACCCGAGTCGAGCTAATATAGCCACATATCTCTACAGCCTGGTTAGTACTAACATAGCAAAAACTTTATAAAGTTGCTCTTTAGGCACCTATTATTTACTTAAAAGCACCTCAAACCACTTAAAATATCTTCAACGGTACTTAACAACTTTTCATATTAATCGTAGTTAGGAATCAATTACAGGGTAGGGACTTGATCCCTTTAAAATGATTTGAAGATAAAAACTTCATATCCTTAACATGATGACCCAAAAAAAAATATTCATTTTATAAAGTTGTAATTAAAAACTATTTATTTCCCCTAAAAAAAATCAAAAACTATTTTTTTTTTTTATAGGGGATAAACTAATGTTAGTGTAGTATTATGATTTTGATTATGGCATTAATCATTGAATTGATTTTTGTTTGTGTTTCTCTTTTCCCTTTCTCTCTCTTGTGAGCCTTCACTAAAATCTTAGTTTTTTCTCCTTCATCCACCATAGATTGGTGATTCAGGGTCAATTTTTGACCCAAAACTACCCTTCTAACTCGTTTTTCTCTTTCCCTTTTATTGTATAGTGATTTTCACATTTATTTTATTTTTTATTTTTTGATTTTGTTGTTTTAATGTGACGTTGGTTTGTTCATAATCTTTGTGCGGCGTTGTTTGTCTTTCTTGTTTCGTTCAGGTATTTGTTTGGTTCAGATTGTTAGATCAGCTTCGGTCCAGTGCAGATCCAAACCGAACCAGATCAACTAGTTTGGTTCGGTTTCTTTTTTGAAAAATAGTAAAAACCGAACCAAACAATGGCTACGATTCAAAGCACAACTAAATGGTAGGTAAATGAGTTTTGCTAGAAATTAGGTACGGAATAGCTACGATTTGTCTCGTAGCAAATCTGTGATTTTCTTGTAGTGCAATCACATTTTGAGGTGGAAAAAAAATCCATAAAACATCTTCGAATTCAAAGCACAATATTTATAGGATGCTAGCAAACAATGCATACATGACACGAGAAGAGTTTCTTCTTTCTATCACTCAAATACTGTTTTTATCTTTCTCAGCGATGGCCTTGAAGATACCATTGACGCAACAACATTAGCATGCACTTTATCAAAACCCCTCAAATTGATCTCTTTCAGTTATGTGCAATTTTCTACCACACGCTTCACTCCAATGTTTGACGTGCTTTGGAGATCATGTGTTTTTAAGGGTTAATCATGTGACCGGTGTTTGACGTGCTTTGAAATGTAGGAAGTTGACACCGCGTTTTGTCGGACCATTTGAGATTATTGAGAAAGTTGGAGTTGTAACGTATTGGATTGCGTTACTATCGTCATTGTCGAATCTTCATGATGTGTTTCATGTATCTCAATTGAGGAAGTATGTGTATGATACGTCTCAGGTGATTCAAGTGGATGATTTAGAAGTAAGGGATAATTTGATGACTTGGCCAGTGAAGATTGAAGATTGGGAAGTTAAGCGCTTAAAAGAAAATGAGATCGATTTAGTGAAAGTAATTAGGTTTGGACCAACCAGTGAGAGTGCCACCTGGAAATCGAAGAGTAGGATGAAGGAGTCATATCCAGAGTTGTTTTCTTCAGCTAATTTTCGAGGGTGAAAATTCTTTTAAGTGGGGGAGAGTTGTAACAACTTGTTTTTCGCTAGAATTATTTTAATTATGTATTACATGTATTTATATGTGCTTATTTGCTTATGTGCGTATTTGATTTGGGATTAGTGGATTTTTAGCCTAGAAGGGTATTTTAGTCGTTTTAAGACTAAGGGGTATTTTGGTCATTTGGCGGATAAGGGTAAATTAGTATTTTTAAAAACGGGGATAACTTGTTATTTCCCACAGACAGCGCCACTGATCGTACCTGATCAGAAGGTGGTCGTCGGTGCTCTTTAATGCGGTGGTTGTTGGTGGTGGAAATGCGTCAGTTTATATACTGGAAAGGGGGCGTGTGTACCTACAGACACTCTGACGCTCAAGTCAGTATATGTCAGAAATGGGGGTAAGAGATAAGAGAGATTCTACCTTGGGGACTGCGAGGAGCCCCCTTTATATAGATGTGGGTGTTTGCAGAGCCGTTGTACGACACACGTGTGCCTGACGGTTACGAAATCGTGGGAAGTGTAACCACCGTGGAGAGATTCACGGGAACGTGGGAAGAGAGACGTTACAGCTCGTTGGAACTGGTCTCAGTTGCTCCGTGCACCCACTCGTAGGGAGGAGGTGTGTTGCGAGTAAATGCCAAACGCAATATTTGGGTTGGTTTTGTTATTGGGCCTAAGTAATTGGGCCTCAGGTCTTTGACCGGTCCAGAACAATATGAATGATCAAAGTTCTGTATTGGCATGTGTGTAGTGGTTGACTGCGGCATATATTTTGCAACGGAGGGAGTATATTTCGATTCTGAATTCATTCCAAATTCATTGAATCCAAAAGGGTAAAGAAAACAAGTAATTAAACTACTGTGCATTTCAAAGTCAAATACTACCGTATACATCAGTGAAATTAGTTTTATCTTACTGGTCTTGTTAACGAGTGTTCCCATGACACTTTTCAGGGATTCCTAAAAACAAATTATTTTATAAAAAAATAAAATAAAATATTTCGATTTCCAATGCATTGATTACATATATTTTTATAAAATGTTACCATTTAAAGGTGTTAAAGAGTGTCTGGAGGCACTCGTTAACATTTATCTTAACTTATTTATGTAATTAATAATGTCTTCAAATTAAAATGGTCAATGTAAGCAAAAAAAAAAAAAAAAATCAAAATGGTCAATTTTTATTAATGAATCATTTATTGTGAATATACTTCTCTCGATAAATATTTTCAAAATATTAAATTTTCATAATTTTTACTAATAGATAATTAACGATATTAAAGATAAAAAAAAATATATTGGTATGTGTGACAGAGTTAATTGTGTCAATTAATATGGGACGGAGGGAGTATTTTGTATTTGACGAGCTTTGAATGTGATATTTCCTCCGTTTTAAAATACATGTAGCAATTTTACAATGTGTACTATTCGCATAACTTACTTTGACCATATTTTTTTACTAATATAAAAATACAAATGTTAGCATATAAGATATTATTTTTTATTTTCAAAATATGAATGGTCAAAGTTATATATTGTCATGTGTGCAGTGATTGACTACGACATTTTTTTGAAACGGAAGGAGTATATTCCGATTCTGAATTCATTCTAAAGTCATTCAATCCAAAAGGGTCAAGAAAACAACTAATTAAACTATCGTGCATTTCAAAGTCAAATACTAACATCTACAACAATGAAATTTTTTTTATCTTACTAGTTTTGTTAACGAGTGTTCCCAGGGCACTCTTTAAGGATTCCTAAAATGAAATTATTTTTTAAAAAAAGTCAAATATATATTTTGATTTCTAATGCATTGATTACACATGTTTTTATAAAAGATTACTATTTAAAGGTCTTAAAGAGTGTCCGGGGACACTCGTTAACATTTTTCTTATCTTATTTAAGTAATTAATAATGTCTTCAAATCAAAAGGGTCAATGTAACAAAACAAAAAATCAAAATGGTCAATTCTTATAAATGAGTCATTTATTTAGTCAAAAATTAAATGAATCATTAATTGTGAATATATTAATAAACTTACATGTTTTTTTATATTTGTATTCTTTCCTATAAATATAAGCTTCTCTTCTAACAATTATCTCAACCATCATACAACAAAAATTACTCACTTCTAAAGAAAAGATTAATAGAAAGTGCAATGTCTGTGTTTATCCAAAAAATTATGTTGATGTGTGTGTTGTTATTGCTATCATCGCACAATGTTCTTGCAGTGCATTCAACAAATTTTGGACCACAGAAAGTGCATGTGTATGTTATTAATGATTTGCCAGGAAATTTAGACTTAACCCTTGATTGTAAATCTAAAGATGATGATCTTGGATCTCATATTCTTCATCATGGTGGTCAATATAGTTTTAGTTTTGGATATGGCATAATTAAACAAACACTATTTTATTGTTCCTTTCAATGGAATAATGAGTTACATTGGTTTAATATAGTCGAATCAGGTAGAGATGAATGTTTTGATTGCATTTGGTATATCCGACAATCAGGACCATGTCTTGTTGAAGGTAGAGATATTACTCCTGATGGTTGTTTTCATTGGAAAAAGTAATGCACTATTACTAAATTCTTTTTTTTTGAATAAATGATGTATTTGTGGTATTAATAATCAATGTATTCTCTATCTTTTTGTTTGCATGAAATCCTAATTTCAATCTTAAATCTTAATTTGAAAAGGAGAACGAGTTTTATTTTCTAATTGCGAGAAAATGATACTCTATTTTATTTGGCTGGGATGAGTTTTGTGAAGAGAAACCAATTCTCTTCATTTCTTTCACAGCTTCATTATCACTTTTACACAACTCTTCACCAAAGTTTATGAATTTAAGGGAGAGTAATCTACAAAGTCGTAATAAAAAAATGTGAATTTGAAAATTACAACTTAACATATGAAAAAAAAATTGTTTTAACAAGCTCTTTTATTTGCATGTCGGTTATGTGTAAAGAACAATGAAAAGATAGCAAGAAGGTATAAGGAAGAAGTCAGATTGAAAAGATACGGAGAGAGCAAAGAATATGTGCATGGAGCTTGAGAAAAAACACTATAACTTAAAGAAAATAATTGAAGAGAAACAAAAAGAGTACAAGGACAATATTTCCCTCCATCGTTTCAATTTTATCGGATGTCCCCGAAGGGACACAAGGTCAATATTTAGGTCCCGTTTGGATTGTATTATATTTTTAGCTTAAAATAATATATTATGCAAATAAATAAACTATTATGTTAATTTGTTAACGCTCACTAACGAAAACTGTATCTTCATTTTTTTTTTTGAGGGAAAAAATTGTATCTTCATAAACAGCCTCGACAAACTTTCAAGTAATATATTAAATCTTATTTATTTGTATAAGCTATTTTGCATATGCTCAAAAATAACTCAATCCAAACGGGCCTTAAGATATGTGTTGTTTGCATAAGTATCCGATGAAATAAAGGTGGTAAGACTAAACTAAAACGATTTGCTGCTTCATCAAATTAATTATCACCGTAATAGTTTATGAAAACAGTTTTATGCAAAACTCATAGCACTTATAACATGCTTTCATATGATAATACTTGATGAATAAAAGCTGAATTTATTTTAATTGGGATTAACAATTATATCATGTTGCCATACAATTGCGTTGTTTCTTCTGGGATTAACAGTTACAGGAAACTTCTATAGTAAGTTAAAAGCACACAAGCTAGTACACTTTTTTCTCAAGCTAAAAGAAATCATGAAGACATTAATAAATAAAAGAAACTTGAGTAGTGTTTTCAGATGCTACCATCCAACTAAAAGTTGTTTAAAAAATTGATTACATCCAAAAAAAAATCAAAATTTAATATGCTGGAAAGTGGAAACAAACAGATTCAGAATCACAGATCATAATTTTTATGATAGTCCTCATTTCTGCCGAGTGATTTGTTGGCCAATTTTGACTTAGTTGAAATGAAAGAGCAGGGCTATTGAATGTGGCCGGGATACTGCATCATTCCAGGGCCATTTTGTGGTGGCATTGTACCAGGTGGCATGTAAGGATTATTATGCATCCGTTGTTGCATTGCGTGCGGTGGAGCTGTTCCCCATCCAGGCTGATTTTGAGGTATAAAATTCTGGTTGTTATTTGGAGCGTACTGAGCGGTATTGTACTGTTGAGGAGGAGGACCAGTCATGGGAGCTTGTTGTTGCCCCGAAACTAAGGGCTGAACGTTCATAACTGGTGGTGGTGCAGTGGGCATGGTATAGTCTCTGCTTCTGTCATTATTGACCTGTAATAACACAAAATCAGAGTTTGATACAACTGAAACTCCATACTACACATAACAGGAGTATATATTTTTTTCATGTGATTAACAACTACTAATGGATCATATTCTTTGAAAGTGATATCACAATATCAAAGTAAATTGATGGGGCACAAGATGGTATTTTCTATTGCACTAGAGTATAATCTTTCTTTTAGCCATAAATACCTATTCTATAGACAGTGTAGTCTGGTTACCTTTATACTCAGATCAGTATGACGTGAATAGGAGAGGTGAAGTTTGCAAAATCCCCCATCATAAATGCAGTGTCCTTCCAAGGCTTCCTTTGCCACAATGGCTGTTTGAACATCTGTAGTCCATAGAATTTAAGATCTCAATAATATCATTAACTGTAATTATAAAATAATAAAACAAGTAAACTGTTTCTAAGTACCAACCAATCTAAAATCATCATTGTTCAGACTCACATACACTGTTTCAAAGACAGCCAATGAGAAGCAGGCAGCAACCACAGCCCCAACCCAGAAAAGGTTGAATAAATCACTTCAGATTTTCTATTTTTTTAACAAATTATTAATTTTTGCTAGTCCCAAACCATGAAATTTATAGATCCAAGGTTTTCATATTAAAACATACCAAAACAAGCACACAATTCTGAAGAAATTTTTTAGAAGAATATAATTTACCTAAAGGCATCTCTCTTTAGAGATTTCAATCTAAAAAAAATATCATCTCCGTGAAGTACCACTTTTTTTTCCAGCAACATTAGGCTCTGTTTGGGAGTTGAGGGGACGGGAGGAGAGGGTTTGAAAAAAGGAAGGAAGAAGTGGAAAAAATGGAGAGCTATGAGAGTGGAGGGCTTTCGGGGGTTTAGTTTTCTTCATAATACAAAATCCCCCTAATTTGGGGGAACTAAAAAATTGTAGTGGAGGAGGACTAGTTTGGAGGGTTTGGGTAAGTTTTTCAGATCCCATCTATGTTGTTATAATACTTTCAAAGCTAAAAATACATTAATCATAAGTATTAATTTATCATTCTCTACAAAACCACTTTCTCGAAATTTGAAAGATTTCTCTATTTTTTCCCTCTAATCTCATCCCTCCAAAACCATCCCCCTCCCTTCCCCTCCAAACTCCCAAACAGAGCCTTAGTTTTAAGGTCAAATGGATAGAAACTACAAGACACACACACATCATAAGTGCCCAATTTTCACAAAACCAAGAAAAATAGGCACATTTGAATACTATTACCAAATTAACAATTTAAACCCTAAGCAACATGGAGGATATTGACAGTGACAAGCACACTAGTATGCAAAAATTAATCAACAATAGAAACACAATATATCGGAACAAAGATGAATGAAGGTATTGAAAGAATCTAACCTGGATATTGAACCAGAGCCTGTAAACCACCATTCTTATCAAACATTGCGATCTTTTGGATGGGTCCAAAAGAAGAAAAAACCTGACACAAATAACAGAGAAAAAGCAGTACAGTATCAGCTAAACTGTGATGTCAATCAATCATTTCAAAAATAGACAACTGCTAACTGCAGCTCAAAGTACCATATGCAAGACATCCAAGGTTACAGCATATTGCATGTTCTCAATCGATGCAAGAAGAACATTACTCTCAGCCTCCAGTCTCTTCCCATCCAAACCCATCACGGACTGCAAAAATTATTATAAAATCGTGCTAGTTAGTAAGGAGCAGCCCAAAAGTGTAAGAGTAGGTACCCAACACCAATGTGAATCAAGTGCATATCAAGTTAAAAATAAAATAAGCAATTAAGAAGGCTTCATTTTGCACATTCAAGAAGGTTACCTGTCCGCTTCCCTCCATAGCTGATTGAGCAACAGGAAGGTATGGATTAGTGTAGTCTCTGAAAGAAAAAAAAAAAAGGGATACATAACTAAACTAAAAAAAGATATGGTTACTCAGCCATGAAAATAAAAGGGCTAAAACATTGCATGAAGGGTGCCATGTAGAGCCAATGCCCATGAAAATGAAGCAACAACAAATCACCAGGGGAAAGATAAATTGTAGAACATAGGTTTCATGTATGCCTTGGATGCCAATGAAATAAGTAATACCTGCTTCTGTGACTTTGAAACTTGACACTTAAGTCTGAGTGTCCAGAATATGTGATCTTAAGGGTACATGGTCCCACATGCCCAGCGAGCAGGTAGCTGATACAGAGGGAGAAAAAGAAAGTAAAGATCAATCATCATAAACAAACAACAATTGAGCAACAATAATGCTTAATGTATAAAGGCTATCATGCCAATGAAGATGCAAGTAACTACTAAATTGTAGTCAAACTACACAAATTTTCTACTCGTGATTGGTTCAGTTGGAATGATGTAGCTAACCATATTTCACACATTCAATGATTCAAACAATTACAACAAACACCAATATAGTGTATAAACTCCAGAAGTCAATAAACATTACTATTTAAAACAGTCTAACAGTTAACCAAGAAATGCACCACATTAACAACCATACATTCAACACAGTTGAACTAAATACAACGCCAAAAAAATTAATACAACTGTCACCTAGGTATGCTTCTTCCATCCAAAGCATCCTTTGCAGAAGTGGCAGTTTCTTGATCTGAGAATTGTACCAGTGCCTAAACAGTTGTATTTAGAATAAGTTTGTGCCCATAGCACTGAAAATAAAGCCAAAATATATGAAGGGTAACTAATCATGAAACCTGGAATCCAGCTGTTTTCTCAAAAGTAGTAATCTTATGCACAAATCCAAAGGCTGAAAAAACCTGCATAGAGCAATAAACTCAGGATCTCAAAATTAACAAATATAGAATCAAGAATTAACTCTAGAATTAACAAATCTAATGACCTAATATTAACAAAAACCTGCGTAAGATAAGATCGTTAACAAATCTAGAAGTTCAAAATAAGTAAAACAGCTCTCCATTTACATTAATTAACAAACATCATTGTGCATAGAAGAAAGAAAGAACTAATAAACAGCCATGCTTGGAAAAAACTATCACTATGCATCTGCTAGAGGCCATGAGGATGGTTGTAAAGAACTATCACTATGCATCTGCTAGAGGCCATGAGGATGGTTTTACTGCAGAAGCTACTAGTGCTGTTGGTAGGCCAAAATTATGGAGAGTCAACTCTAGGGAAAAGAAAATGGGAGTAAGGTAATGAGTAAGTGAAGGGAGAGCTGACAGTAAAATAGTCTGAGGGGATGAAACAATAAAAAAGAGGGGATGCAGAGAGGAGTATCTGATGTAAGCGAGGAAGTGGACCTACCCAAGTTTGATGGCATGGACCCAGACAGATTGATTATCATAACTGAAGTTTATTTTTTGAACTACATAACACCTTTGAGGAAGTGATACTAAAAATAACCAAGCATAACATGGAAGGACCCAAGGCACTGTTTTTTTTAAGCTTCCTTGTCGTAACTTTGGTCCAATGGATTTTATTGCAAAATCAAGCAATTGATACAAATCATTCTCGGCACATCATTATAATGATTTGCAGCAAAATTCATCTTTAAGATCAAGAGTTGACTATCGCACGGTGTCTTGTTGCATTGGAAGAATCGTTTGGTCATACCAACCACTTCTTTATGTCCATTTATAATTGTTGGAGTATCATTCTTCTCCTTCTAGAGGCCATTCTAGTTATTTATGCACATATAAGAGACATTGCTGGAAATTGATATTGGTTTATCCAATCATGTGATGTTTGTTAAAGGTAGAAATACAGAGTCACAAGCGCTACAGGAGTACTAAAGCCTCTTTGGATTCCAAACCAGATTTGGGAGGATATTTTTATTGCTTTTATCACAGGCCTTCCCAATCCAAGGGCCGTAAAGCATACATGTGTTTGTTGATAGCTTGTCTAAGTATGCCATCCATATGCAGCAATGATAGTAGCTGGACTTTCTGACAAGGAGATTAGACTACATGGAGTCCTCACTCTAGAGTACATGGAGTCCTCACACTATAAGTAGTGATCGTGACACCTTGTACTTGAGCAATTTTTTAGAAGGAGCTTTGCATATTTCAAGGAACTCATTTGAAAACAAGCCTTCCGGTGTTTTGCATTCGAACATTTAAAAATTTGGGCATAATGGTTACGGTGGTCTGAAATGCGGAACAATGCATCCTTCCATGCCTCTGCCCAATTGAAATTGTCTATGGAAGAATGGTTACCACACTACTTCAAATTTTAATGCAATAAGACCAAAGTTGAGAGTGGATCAAGAATGAGTGGATCGGGA
>Ga0315913_1009493_pt1 | contig 11401 bp, 8 predicted proteins | sample MpolsnodulesMG_FD_207736 | JGI IMG/M metagenome (GOLD analysis project Ga0315913, IMG submission 207736) | Medicago polymorpha root nodule microbial communities from Los Angeles, California, United States - small nodules | ecosystem: Host-associated > Plants > Roots > Nodule | place: USA... | reverse complement strand
CTTGATAAGAAAAATAAATTATTTTGTTTTTTTTGAAAGACCTTATTAAATAAAAAATAATATAACAAAAATTCTTTTATTATCAATAATGTTGTGTTTACGTGTATGGACTTTTTAAATCACATTATTGGTTATTAATTATTGAAAACAAAAAAGAAAGCAATATGTAGAAGTAGAAAAAAGTGTGGAATAAAAAAAAAAACGAAAAAAATACCTCAGCGTATAACAAAAAAACAAAAAACAAAAGGCAAAACGACATAAAAAAGGAAACCTCAGCGTATAACAAAACAATAGACCACATGTGCCTTTCACGTGTTCTTTTTTAAGGATTTAGTAATCACAACATTGTTTTAAGAAACTGGGTTGTAGATCCAACCCACAAACAACAACTCTGCTGCATGGACAGAAATGGCCGAAACTCACGATTTCGCAATTTTCCGTGGCGGTCCTTACTGCGTCTACCAGATCACAAAGTCGTACAATCCTACAAGTTGGATCGCGATTTTGACTACCTTGCATGAGAGTCATTTTTATAGACATTCTGTAATTTATCCTTCAAGAAACAATACTTGTTCTATAAGGATTGAAACTCTACATTAATACTAAATTTGTGAGGGGGATTTATAGGTTATGTAAAGAGTCCTATGTTGGATGAGATAAGACTTGAACATAAGTTTATAAGTGGTGGTAGTTCTCACCTTACAAGTTGGTTTTGTAGAGATCGAGTTAGGCCCATCCCAAATCGGTATCAAAGATCCACTGGGCCACCTGTTATCAGATTACCAATATTCGGTTAACACTTCATATGGTTGAGGTGTGTGTGTTAAGAGTCTCGCATTGGATGAGATAATGCTTGAACATAAGTTTATAAGTGAGGGCAGTCCCCATCTCACAAGTCAGTTTTGTAGGATTGAGTTAACCCCAACCTAAATTCTTGTAGTTAAAACAAAATTTAGTAAAACCTAACCTAAGAAACATAACAGACGATAAATCACACCTTGTAACTATAATTCAAATGAGGTAACACTTACCTTTAGAAATAGTGTAAATTGGTATTTATGATTTGATTATTTGTTTAATATTAGTCTTAAATACCCTTTTCTTCAATATTTGTGGTCCTCTCATGAAAATCAGGTCAGAAGCAGTATTAGTCTTGAATACTTTTTTTTTCAATATTAGTCTGAGAACAATTTCGTTTAAGCGACCCCTATAAATTTCAACTCATGAATTAGTTGCTTGATCCAGATACCACCAAGGCCACCACAAGCTCACTATAAAAAATATGGTACCCTGAGGTAGATTGTTCATCAGAGGGAGATCAACAACTGAGTAACCAATCACTTGGGGAAGACCTCCATTTTCATATAAACCTTGACCAGGATAATCTTTAACATATCTCAAATTACAAACATTTGCATCCCAATGACTATCACAAGAATGAAATTGAATCACTGCTGAATCAAAAACAGTATATGTACGAGTGGTAGTATGATATTATAACCTACCGACTGGTTTTTAATACCATCCTTGATCCGTAAATGGCTCCCCTTGACCAGAGAGAACTTAACATTGGGATCTATAGGAGAGTAAAATGGACTTAAATTCTGACATACCACCAATATCCTCAAGGTGTTTAGGGTAATTATGGGTTTATTATGTGTTGTATATTATTATGTAATAGGGTAACAGTAATCTTTGGGTTTATGTGTCTTGGTATATATAGAATATCCATCGTTTTGTAATTGGAGATGGATTTCATCATATGCCTTTAGTTTCTCTTTTCTCACAACACTTACTAACTCTAGGAATTTAAATAGTTTTGGTATAATCCAGAAGATGAGACAAATTAATTTTAAACTTGCATTTTTTGTGTGCTAGTGTGTCGTTCATGAGGTTGGTATGTGGTTTTCCAAACCTAGCTCGTTTATAATTCATGGTTGTATTGAAGTTGGTGTCTTGTGAATTATGTTTGTCAATCATTATTGATTATTATTGTGGTCAATGAAAAATTGAATTAGATACTCTTTTAAAACATGAAGTCTTTGCCCTTTTGTTTCAGAATAGGGTGATTTCCTTTTTGCAGTTAATTTAAATATCTTTCATGTTCTACATGTGATTCTTATTCTGCAATGGCAGGCGTCAAATTTCCATCTTGATGGTCATGATGAAAGGTCCACCTTATATTCTTTTCAGCGTGACCAAGTAACATCACAAAAGGCAATGTCATTACCAACTTCACCACATGACTATAGAAGTCAAGCTTCTGAGAGAAGCGAGCTATCAAGATATGGAGTTAATGATGAAATGGAATCGACCTGGAATAAAGTACTTGAATCTCAAATGTTCAATGGCAAACCTTTATTGGCATATGAAGCATGGAATATTGACTTCTCAGAATTAACTGTTGGAACTCGTGTGGGGATCGGTAAGTTTTAATTCTCACAGTTATCATAATGAAAAGTAATTTGCATGTAGTGTGACTAGATATAATGTTCATAGCATGTGTCGCTAAATTTTTGGCAGTGTAACATTTGCTGTTGAATTGTAGAGATGATTTTGAATCACAGTTTCAGGTGAAATCACATGACACCAACATTTGGATGGGGGTGAATTTCAACATTTGCATGCTAGACTGTGACAAACCTATATACATTTATGTGTCAGGTCTGACAATGTATTAAGGATGTTAATTGCACACCTTCCCTCCCCTCCAAAAAACTCCAATTTCGGGGGAAGCAATAAATGAGCCTATGAGGGGTTTTGCTCCCCTCCCCTTCTAAAATTGAACCAAACATATCAAATTAAAAATATTCCCTCCCTTTCCCTTCAAAAACCTTCAACCAAACAGACCCTTAAAGTTAGCTTTAAACTGTTATTTTACATTGTTGAGATGTTGATATTGATTCTGATAAGATTTGTTTGTATCCTTTAGGATCATGACAGGATCTCATTCCTATTTAGATTACATCTCTCATGTATAAAATACTTGTACAAACCTTTTCGTTGTGAGTAAGAAATATTCATATTCAAGTTACGTTTCGAGAGATACAAAAGGGGAATATCTTGAGGTGATTTGCATTGTTAGAAAGTAGTTGAGTTATTAGTTGGAGTATATGCTTGTGCCATATGCAATTTTAAGCAGAACTGCTATTCTGCTTTTAAAAATTATATTTTATCATTTAGGCGGGTTTATGGTAAATGGCCGATTGCTAATTCAAGGTTTTTTTCTTGAGGGATGATGTAGGAATGCGATAGTTAACCATTGCTTGACCATTTATGTGATTTTTCTTTTCAGGCTTCTTTGGAGAAGTCTTCCGTGGCATATGGAATGGCACAGATGTTGCAATCAAGGTTTTTCTAGAGCAAGATTTAACCGCTGAAAACATGGAAGATTTCTGCAATGAAATATCTATTCTGAGGTATTTGGTTGTTAATATGCAGTTTGTTAACCTTTTCTGGTGTGTTCAACATGTTCTGACACTCTTTTCTTTTTGAATTTGTGTTCTTGTTTTCATCCAGCCGACTCCGACATCCTAATGGTATTCTCCAACATTTTAACTATTTACTTCTATAGTTTCGGATTTCACTTTGATCTTGCATATATGTTTTATACATGTAGTATGGCCTCTGAATTGTTGTCTTTAGTAAAATCTTCTTTACTGATAAGTATAAAAAAGTAAGATTATGTAAGCTTGGTTAGATAAGTATATCATGCAGCATATTTCCTTTCAGTTTATGTGTTATTTATATAGTGATGAAATTGTATGCAGTCATCTTATTTCTTGGTGCATGCACAAAGCCTCCACGTTTATCTATGGTCACAGAATATATGGAGATGGGATCATTGTATTACTTGATACATTTGAGCGGTCAGAAGAAAAGGCTCAGTTGGCGGAGACGACTAAAGATGTTGCGTGACATATGCAGGTAAGTACTACGATTATGCTTGCTTTTTCATATCCTATCTCTTCATTGGCATTTATGCTAAACAGTTATTGCACGTATTTTACTGCTTCGTTGCCTTTCAATCAATCTCATAAGTTCCGTGTCCATTCAATTTCATATGAGAAACAACCGTTATTGTCGGCATTCCATGACCTACTTTCTTCCTTTTCCGAATAATTTTAAAAACATATCCTGGTTCAAATTGTGAACTGTAAATTGCAACAAATGTAACATGTAAGGATTAGTGAGACAATGCAACATTACTTGAAATCTATCAGATAAATGATGTAATGCTTAAGTTAATTACTTCATAGCAGTAGTTAACAAAACACTTTACCATAAGGCTCAAAATGAAACCTTGAGTTTTATGTCATATAAGTTACACAGATAGAGCAACTTATAGCCAAATAATGTCTATGTAGCGTAAACAAGTAACTATGTGCTGCCTTTACGTGTGATGTGATCCTTCGAGCTGTCAGAACCGAATAAGGTGTCGTTGATCGTGGAAGGGGTGAAGGCGCCACAAATACAACCAGGGTGGGTTTCCGATTGATATTTCAGGAGGACGCCACAACCGGCTATAATGCCCCGGTTGATAAACCGGCATGAGCTCCACGACAATGCCGATAAGCTCTCTATTTTTAACTCAATAAAATTCAACATTCATTTCATAATAGCAAATTACAATATATATTACAGAGCTCTAGCTCTATTTGACTCAATAAACCCTCGGTAATTCAAATTTAAATTTAAAACTAAAAGAAATAAATGGGCATTTATGACTTATAAAGTAATTCCCAAAAATAACTATAGAAATCAATGCTAGATACCTAAAATAGCTCACATATCTCCAAATCAATTGCAAGCTCCTCCGTCAAATTTATTGACTTGAAAATGGGAACGATGGCTCAAAATATCAAAATGCATGATTTCATGGGCTAGTAGGCATGGATTTCTTGACTTCAATAAATGCCCAGCAAATTACAAGATCAGTTCAATTAGTAATACCAAACTAAATCCCCGGGACTTGCGTCATAGGAAATTAGTTGTAAATATCTATCCTTGATGGCTCAAAATCAAATACAAGTGTGGAACTGGCATTATTTTGAAGTGCACATTTTTATATAAGACTCCTTCCACATGCTTAAAGAGTTTGTGATTACATCAATGTGGAATCTTCTGTTTTAGAAAAATGAAAATAGAGCAACAGAATAATTAAGAAGGTGTATTCAGTAGTAATCATGAAGTTTATTTTAATTTAACAATTTCAACTTATATACGACTTTTTTAGTGTCCTCTGTGAGAATGTTTAGAAGAATAATTTAAAAATTAAAAAATCATTGTATTGTGCTACTTAATCAGTATACATATATGAACCATATTGATTCATGCATACATCGTGTTAAGAGTCCCACATTGGATGAGTTCACAAGCACTAATGGCCATAACTCGATATTCAACTTCTACACTAGATCTACCAACAGCACCTTGTTTCGTGTTTTTTAGAAACAAGATTCTCTCCAATTAGGACACAGTAACCCTGAAGTTGAATGCCAAACACCAGGACATTTAGCCCAATTTGCATTTGTATATGCCACACCATTAGTATGAGCTCTGTTCTCATAACCCAAATTTGAAGTTGGTATTAGAGCCTATCCATTGGGCTACCCTCTATTGAGCACTCGGGTCACGCTCCAGATGTCTTGTCCTGGACATGAGGGTTGTGTGTTAAGAGTCTCACATTTGATAAAATATGGTTCGGAAATGTGTTTATAAGTGGTGGGTAGTCCTCATCTTACAAGCCAGTTTTGTAAGGATTGTGTCAGGCTTAACCCAAATCTTAAGACAGTACATTTCATCACATGATATCAGTCTATTTTGTCATCACATTATAGGAAGCACTGTCTCGACTCTTGTCAAATCGAAGCCTATCATGATATTCAAATTGTGAATAGAATAATTATTACTATGATTTCAATTGGATTAAGATGCTTGTATGTTTTTTTTTTCCTTTCCAAATTACTTGGATTTACTGACAATAAGAAGCTTTGGGATTTACTTATACATTAGCATATGTAATCGAATGCCAGGTGATCCACCATTTTAGTCAAGCCAATATTTGTTTAATTGAAATTATGTTTTGCTAGACTACTGGTGTCAACTAATTTAATCTATTACTCCCTCCGTCCCATAATAACTGAGCCATTTGCAAAAAAATATTGTCCCAGAAAAATTGACCCATTTCACTTTTCAATACATTATTAATTACTTTTTTCCAATTATAACACTAATTAATATTACTTTCACCACTCCCAATTCAATATATTCTACTTTGCATTTATGATAAAGAAGAATGCACCAATAGTTGATAAGGGCACTCAAACCCATTTTTCTCTCTCTTTCATTTATACACCTTTTCTTAATAAGTGTGAAATGAGCCAAGGGCTCAGTTAAAATGGGACGGAGGGAGTACCTCTTTTTAATCAGAATTTGGTTGAGGTGTTACCTCATTTCAAATTTTAATCACTCAATTGTTTACATTTGATATGTCAACATTGATGTGAACACCTTGGTTATGTGTAGGGGTTTGATGTGCATACACCGTATGAAGATTGTTCACCGTGATTTGAAAAGTGCAAATTGTCTAGTGAACAAGCATTGGACTGTGAAAATCTGTGATTTTGGGCTTTCAAGAATAATGTTAGATCCTCCAATCAGAGATTCTTCGTCGGCCGGAACTCCAGAATGGATGGCTCCTGAACTCATCCGAAATGAACCATTCGATGAAAAATGTGATATCTTTAGCCTTGGGGTGATAATGTGGGAGCTGTGCACCTTGAACAGACCATGGGAAGGCGTACCACCTGAGAGGGTATATTCAACTGTTAATCTGTATTCAACTGTTAATCTGTTCATTTTCCAGTCCTTTCTATTTGTATTTTTTGTTTCATTGAATAAACTATAATTATTACTTCTGATCAGGTGGTTTATTCTGTTGCTCATGAGGGTTCCAGAATGGAGATTCCTGAAGGCCCACTAGGCAGGCTGATTTCAGGTCCACGCTACATTTCTGTTATCACATTTTGATGACAACTTAGACTCATCCGGTTCAACTGTCATTTATTTTTTCATTTCTGTTTACAGATTGTTGGGCAGACGCACATGAACGGCCAAGTTGTGATGAGATTCTCTCTCGTTTGGTGGACATGGAGTATTCATTGTGTTGACACAATCTTATATCTTTTGTACATAGAAAACTTCGGGTAGAGTTGTTACATTGTGTAATCTATCGGCTGAACTACTGTAAATTTTGTTCTCAGACCATTCCAAAATATAAATTAATGATGCTCTTGTTGTCTTACCCGTGTTGCAAATTTTTCACTATTTGAGGCAATGAAATAAGGATGAATCCAATACATCTTTGCATATTTGCCGAGCAAAGAAAAAAACAAAAACATATTTCTGATCAAAAGTTGCATGATTTAGCTCAACTCCAAAATTGGACACGATCTTGTATACAGATAGAAAAGTAGGTATCAAGTTAGTATCATGGGATAACTCCAAGGTCTTGCATGATATTGGTACCAAGTTCTCCGCCCAGACGTTTTTATTTTATTTTTATGCATACATTTTATTTTGCTTCCATGTTTCGTGAATGTATCACACATCAGTCACTTATTTATCGCCTATTTAAAGCATCTTCAAAGAAACTAACACGAATTGACCCTAATTGCTGTACTCATGTCGCTCTCTAGCATTGTTCAATAATCCAACCGCAGCTACCCCTTAGATTTGGCATTTCATTGAGGGAAAAAACCCATGAAAAGCTTGTAGTTATTCCACGGATAAAAATGTTCCTGCATAGTATAGCATAAGTGTGAGATTCTGATATAGTTCACGTCTTCGTCATGTGGTGGCCAATAATCTAGTCTAGACTTAGAATCTCGATTCCTTTCAAGCATAGCCTCTCCTAGGTTCAAATCCATTTGCCATGAGGGGCAGTCAATGTGTAACCTCTTGTATTAGTCTAATATAACTTCATCTTAAATAACTTAGGATATCAAGCAAGAATGCTAAAGTTGAATTCAATCCTAGTTGTTTTAATTTCTCTGTACAATATCCTTCCATCTGTATATGAATATCTTCCCATCGGAGCAATCCTCCTACCCTGTCATTGGAGACAGTTATACATCCCTATCCTAGGAAAAATATATTAAAATTCGTTGTAATTTTTGTTGCATTGGCATCCATTCTCATTCCCCACCCACTCCCACAATAACCTCTAAATCATCAACAGTCAGACTAGGATAACATGTTTCATCCTACTTACTGAGGTCAAAATTGAGAAAACTTGGTCTTAAGTTGTCCGTCTCTTTCAAGCCATTCCAGACAGTCCACATGCAGCCACTCCATTCGGTCTCAAATGAACTCTAAATCTCTCAGTTGCTAAGGCAGTGAGGTTCAAGCAATAAGAAACCCCTAAATAGATAAAGTTTACAAAACTAGGTCTTACAGATATATTTGAACATATCTATTATCATCTCAAAACTAAATAAATAAAATAGATCTTTCAAAAATATTGCTAATACTATTGCACATGTTGTGGATTTGTTGTGGATTTGCAAAATAAATAAATAAAAATACATCACCCTAATCTTTGTCTGGTAAAAAATAGCGGATAACCGATAACCTAACTTACAGTGAACGAATTACCTGATTAAATTTGTAGTGTTTGATAAAATTAACAGTTGAATTATCTTATAAATATGTTTCATTAATATTATTTTTTTACGGTTAGCATAAAATGAGTAAAATTCAATGAAAAAAACGTTATTTTTTGACGCAAGAAAAAGTTATTAACTACTTGAAATAACTTTAAAAATACTATTGTGTAAACTTATTATGAACTGACAATGTATATTAATTAAATTCTTTTACTTTTTCTATCATTTTTTAAAAGAAAACTGTTGGGCTTACCCATTTCTTGTTTGTATGTTGGTGCTATTAGAACTCTGCTCTTTACCCAAACCGTTTCGCTCATTTCTAAAGTAAATGTCCAAAATGCCCTTACGTGAGTTAACATGCGCTGCGTGACTTAACTCACGCTACGTGAGTTAAGTCATGCTGAGTACTATTTTCGTTCAAAACCCAGTAGGCAACCACACAACTCCATTTTTTCTTTCCCTCCACCTCCAAAAACCCAAAAACCCAAAAAGTGCGAATTTTTGGGTCAAAATCTTCATTCCAAATCGTCAGGAAACAAGTTTCTACGCTCATCAAGCATCAAAGAACAGGTAATGTACTTTCATTTTTGCTGGTTTTGTAGGTAGTTTCGTTTTTCATTTCAATAGGTGTAGGGCTAAGCGTGAGTTAACTCATGCTAGTTGTAAGGGTTGCGTGAGTTAACTCACGCAGAAGGTTAAACTAGCGTGTGTTAATTCACGCTACTGTGATGCCCAGATTTTGAAAATTTGCGCCACTTTTTTTACTTGCTTTGCTTGCCGCACAAGTTATTTATTTATTTTTTTTCTTTCTTATTTTTTTATTGAATAGACATTGAGTGAGATGGTTGAAAATGTGGGGGAGGATGACGTTGAACCTAAACCGGCCAAAAGCAAAGCTTCCGGCGTAGGTTCTGGCGTAGCATCCGTCGATGTCAAACCAAGCAAACAAGTGGAGTTTAAAGTGAAAATTCCTTTTCAAGATCACATAGTTCACAACCAAGCAAAACCGGTACCTACCGGTAACTTTGAAGAGAAGCCTAAACCGGTATCTACCGGTGTTCGTGTTATTGAAGTAAACACCAGGTCATTTTTTACAACAATTGAAAGATGGAGAGATCGTGAAGATTTACTTGGTTGGGTTCGTCGACAAGCGGCAACGGCCGGATTTACTATTTCTATAGATAAATCTAGTACAATATCGCCATACATGACGATGCAATGTGAGAGGAGTGGTGAATACAAGCCACCTAACACGAGGAAGAAACTGAAGTTTGAAGGCACGGGCACAAGGAAATGTAATTGTCCGTTTAGGTTGAAATGCTTCTTTGATAAAAAAAACACAAGATTGGTGGATTGCAATGCTTTGTGGAATTCACAACCATGACTTGGCACCGAAGTTATCTGGCCACCGTCTTGCGGGTCGACTAAAAGCGGAGGAGAAGCAAAGAGTTATCGACATGACAAAGAGCTTGGCAAAGCCTAGGAATATTCTCACGGATTTGAAGGAAAGTTACAAAGAAAGTGTGACACTCATCAAGCAAGTGTATAATGCGCGAACTAGATGGCGCATGGGGCAAAGAGAGGACAAGACGAAGTTGCAATACTTGATTACAAAGTTGGAGAAGCATCAATATGTCTATTTCACAAGAGCAAACAGCGAAGAAACCACTCTTGAAGACTTATTCTTTGCTCATCCGGATTCTATTGATATGCTTAACACTTTTCCCATCGTTTTGGTCATGGACTCCACCTACAGTGTTAAAGCCACCTCCGAAAAAAGTGGCCACCAAGGGAGCACCTAAAAGGGTGAAGTCTACACCAAAAACGAGGTCCACGGGTCGAATCCCCTCTAGGTGGGAGACTATTGATGTTCAAAATCCCGATAGTCAATGCTCACATGACAAGAGTAATGTTCCAAAGAGTAAAGGTTCACGTCTTGACACTTGCTCCCGCTCACAAGCTTCGACTTCGACTTCAAAACCAAAACCTTATTTGCAAATACCATACATTTCACAAATTCCACATCTCATGAGACCTTACATTGAAGACATTGTGAATGTTAGAAGGGATGGTAATTGTGGTTTACGGGTTATAGCTAGGCACATGGGATTGAATGAGGAAGATCATGTTTTGGTTCGTCATGCACTTATTAATGAGTTGAAAAATCACAAGAGTGACTTCTTGCCGATATATGCTACCGAGAGCCGTTGCAAACTTATCTTGGATGGTTTACACCCTCCAACAAGTAAAAGTGGTATTGCACCTCCAGAGAAGTGGTTGACCACTCCGAATATGGGTCACATCATTGCTAGTTGCTACAATAGAGCGGTTGTTCTATTGACTTTGCCCGAAATGGGTGGTTCATGTGAGACATATTTTCCAATCTGGAGTGCTCCACCACTTAAGCCACATTCCAACATAATGTGTCTTTACTTAATTCCGGACCACTTTCTTCATGTGAAGTTGAAAGAAAATTGTTCGTTACCACCTCCTTGTAAGGAGTGGATGACTCACAAGATTGGTGAGGCGGATCAATAGCTTTTTGAGTTTTTGGATAGACAAACCGCCTTCGATGAGCTCATGTCTAAGGAGCCGATGCCACCAAAGAAACCAACAAATGAGCACAATCCTATTACTTGTGACACTCCAACTCCGGAAAAACCAAAGCAAGATTTCGAAGTCATGGATGAAGACGAAGATTATGCACTATCACTAGTCTAATTAGAGAGGTT
>Ga0315913_1009491_pt1 | contig 11402 bp, 5 predicted proteins | sample MpolsnodulesMG_FD_207736 | JGI IMG/M metagenome (GOLD analysis project Ga0315913, IMG submission 207736) | Medicago polymorpha root nodule microbial communities from Los Angeles, California, United States - small nodules | ecosystem: Host-associated > Plants > Roots > Nodule | place: USA... | reverse complement strand
TCATTGGTTTTTTATTATTGGCTTACCTTTACTGCCTTGTAAAGTTTCTTCTCTGCCGCATATAATTTCTTAAGTGTGGCACAATGAGCTCCCGGCCTGCATGGTTCACTAGGACTAGAAAACTCAGTGTCATCTTTGGTGAACGTGGATGACTTAGTATGCCTACTCCATGATAGTACACTAAATACCCTTGCAGAATTGGTTCTCTTGCCTACAAAGAACATGCCAGAGTAGAAAAAAAATGTCATCACCCATACACAGAGAAAATAAATGATCTCTGCAATTAAGTAAACATCAACTATAAGTCTGTCATAAGACATGAAGAAATTAATATGTAGAATAAGTTTGATAGGTAAGTCAATATGATAGCATTTTTTATATTATATCGAATCCCTTATTCATAGCTCTGGTAGTATATGAGCTTCCTAATTACTATCCAGCATATTGTAGTCTGAAATGTGAGAGAATGGTGACATCATTGTTTACTCTTAATTCATTTACATGATAAAAATCATGCAACCTTTCTGAAAAGAAGTTATTGAAACAAGCAAAGATAACATTTTCAAGCAAGTAATACACACTGTACTTTTCATAATTCATATAACTATTAATGTGGATGAAATCCATCTGCTACTACTCAAAATGGTATTCAGTGGTTTTTACAAAGCTAAATGATAACCACTATCCTTAGGGTAAAGATTCAAATTAGAAACATCTTGTAGGAAAGTGTAACTTCTAAAATTCATAATGTATTGAAATCGGAAAGCTACACTGATTAGCAAGGGGGGAAGTATATGTGGCCTTGCTCTTGCAAACAGAGAGGCTGTTTCCAATATTTAAACTTTGACCTCCATGTCACAAGGCATCAACCTTATTGTTATGCCAAAGCTCACTCTCAGCATAAGCTATAAAAGTTTATATGGATATACCATACATTTAAACATTTCAAAAAAGAAATAACTAACCTCAGTTTTAAGAGTTATCAAAAGATGCATTGTGAAAATGAAACTATATATTAATTAATTTCCAATACAGAAAAGACAGGAAGCGAAAGGTCAGGGCTAGCCAATAACAAAACCTAATCTATCATAAAGGAACTTAAATAATCTTAAAGGACACGACATGAAGTCTTACTAGGGTGACGACCAGAATTCTGCCGCAGAAGAGTATCTCCGCTGCTGATATCAATAAGAACAGCGATTTCCTTTATACACGCTGATGCTTTCAGGAAATGATCATCTAACTCTTTAACTATACCCTCCAATGTTCTTCCGCTTCTACCAATCACCACGGGCATAGCTTTAGTAACATGAGTTTCTTTTCTAAACAAAGTAATAGCAGAGGAACTATCATCAACTGGTTCTTTGACCGGTTGCTTCCCGCTACGTGATTTTCCCATACTTACATCAGCTTCTGAACCTTGGACTTCATCCTCAAATTCAGTTTTGGTTTCTTCCCAGTTCTCCTCCTCAAACGTCTCTACACCTTCTACTTTATCCATAGGTTGAAATAGCAACGACGAGCTCAAACCTTGGTCAATTTGCAGCATATGAACAAAGTTGTCAGTGCCATCATTCTCTAGTATTTCGTCTTCGCCAACGTGCACAGAACTCTTTTCAGCAAGAAAAGGAGGCAGCGGTGGAGGTAGCAAATCAGGCGGCGGGGAAGGCGGGGCTTCAGGAAGGCCAGTAGAGGCAAAGTCCAATTCTAATGTATCGGACTCGGTGAACTGCCTAAGTGTGGCACCGGTGTTCCTCAACGCTTTCAAATAAGCTAATAAGGCATCAGAAAACTCCTCTCTATTGCAAACTAGCTGTTTGATTACCTTCTTCCTTTCCTTGCATATGCCAACCCTTCCATCCTCATCAATACTTGATAGCACACAGCCCATTTTGAATATCTGTTGATTACACCGTCCACGGTCAAAGACAACCAAAATACTCAGTTGTTAGTAACAAGTTGTTACACTAATTTTGCAGAAAGTTGTGAAGTAGTCACCTAGAGAAATGACAGCCTCAGAAATTTATGGAGCATCAAGTTTCACCATTGATACTCACTAACTGCATTCCTACAAACATAACTGAAAAAGAAGCTGAAAAGTCACAAAGATGTCCAAAAACCCTCCAAAATTTATGTAGTGATGTTTGTGTTGTGGTTTGCTTTATCATTAGATTCTGTTGATTCAAAAATTAAATATTATTACCTACAAAAGTTTAATTACCTACAAAAGAACAAAAGAAACATATGAACAACAAGACATAGATAGAGACAGATTTACAGTACTCTGAAAATGGAGAAATTTTTCATATTTTTTAAAAGAATGATAAATTAATATTTATAATTAACGTATATTATAACAGCATAAATTGAATTTGAATAATTCATATAAGAGAGAGGAAAAAAATGAGCGTGTGTGACAAAGAACATAAGGTCTGTGAAGCAGATCAGTAAATGTTAGATTGTGATACTCACTCTTGTTCCACACCAAATGCATATGTTAAAAAAAAAAAAAAAACAGAAAGAAAAACAAAAGTAAATCCTAAGATGTTCCCTTCTGACCTCATGCTTGAGAAAACAAAGACAAAAACATAGTACAGTACAGAGAGAGGAAGTAAACATGCACAAAACCCAACAAGATGAGAGAGAGAGAGAGAAAAATATTACAGAGAGAGAGCATGCAGTAGAGTAAAGTACAGGAGCGCGTGCGTGGTTCCCAACTTAGTTTGATGTTCTCAGTTGCATACAGTACAACAAGAGGTTGAGGTTGTGGTTTTGGTGGAACTAGAAAAACAGGTACTGTCTGGTGTGGTAATGCTATGAGATATACAAGAGGAGTGAGGTGGGGTGATAACTTAGCTTAGTCCAACAAAAGAAACCATCAACTTTGTTTATAGTACAAAAATGAACAAAAGAAAGAGAAAGACTACTTTCTACTTGCTTTTTCTGACATTGTCATTACATTATGCCACTCTCTTCTCGTCTTTTCTACTAGTAATATTCAATCAAAGTAATATTAAATAATCATTTTAACCACTTTTTTAATGAGCATGCTACTTCGGATAATAATAGGTTAACAAAAATAATTAGTTGGATATTATTATGCTTAGCTCAATTTAACTATAACTAGAGAAATACAATTGGTAGTATATGAATCTTATCTAAGAAAAATATTTGAGTTCAATTAATACAGTTGGTAATATGGGTCCTATCTAAGAAGAAAATTTTAGTTCATTTTTTGTTGACGTCTATTTGAAAGGTTGTCCATTTATGTTTATGAAAAATGGATTGAATCCTCTATTTAAAAGGTTGTCCATCTATATCTATTAAAAATGGATCAACTTGAAAATTAGTTTTATAATATATTTAAAGAATTTAACTTATGGAGACATCTCAAAATATAATTTGAAAAGAGAGAAAAAATTAGAACCAGACCTATGACATGATTCACACAAGTAAGAAATGGGTTGGTTGTTTTGAGAGAGAGAAATAATAACAAAGTTGCTTTACTTGTATGAATTTTTTTAATTTTAAGTAACAATTTAGTCTCTTAATGTTTTTTTTCTTCTTATTTCTGATTTGTTCATCTATGTTAAATTTGTCAATATTGTATCGTTTTTTTGCGTAGTTGTTACACCATCATTCAAAAACTAAGAAAATATATCTTCATTTTTGAATAAAGAAAAAATTCACCAAATTCAGAAACTTGGATCTTTATCTCCGACATGAACAAAACAATTTTTTTGAGAAAATATGAATGGTAACAAAAAACAAAATATGGACTATCAATGAGACCCATAATTGTTGTTGGGTCATGAAACATGTCTTCAACAAGCAAATTTATAAATAAAAGCAAAACAAAAAATGCATTTAAACTCAACGGTAAACACAAAACCCTAGAAACGGACGATATTTTTGAAGTCGTAGACGAGACTTTAGAGTTTTAGATTTAAAGAAAAACAGTAGATCAAATCATAACTTAGAAACGAAGATTAGCTCAGTTGATAAAAAAGTTGACTTATCCTTAAGGTCGTGAGTTTAACCGCTTATCTGGTTATCTCTTTTGTGAATGGTATGCAAGTATCTTCCTTACGCTCACTAAGCTTTAAGGCTTACCTTAATGAGCAACTCAACTCACTTAAATTTTCCTCTATCAAACAAATATTTAAGACTTGAGTGGATATTATTATTTAAAAATGAAAATAAATGTTGTTTATCTATCCGAATCACCTCCAACAGATTTAAACTGCAGAAAATGTTTTGTTGAAACAGGATTATTAATTTGTCATTTGTATCACACCTAGCTAATTGAAAAAGATAGTTTTTTTTTCAATAATTGAAAAAGGTTATGTTAAGTGTATGCATATTTGTTTTTATATGTAAAATCTTTCAAATATCCAAATAAAATATTTTTATTTGCTGCTCATAAAAAATATGTTTTCTTTTTGCTTGTATATTGACCTTTTTGGGTTTCTTCCATGGATATATTGACATTGAAGCTAGTCGTTTACTTATTACTTGTTATTGAGGTCATGTCTTAGAGTTTAAGATACATATAACTTCTTCAAAAAAAAGATACATATAATATAATCCAACTTATGATTAGTTATACTAACTTATTGCATTGTAGATTATTTGAATGTTGGGCATTTATCTTTTAAAAAACTTTTAGCCATCATGCACCAAATACATGAAATGAAAAGTACCCACTTTATGACTGCTCGATGGTTGTTAGTGGTAATTGTGGTCTTTTCATAGGCCAACCGAGGTTGCACATTAACATGCCAATTTTTCTTCTTCTTGCAATTGCTTTTGCTTTATTTGAAATAATTTTTTTATTCGTGGTAGGCAGTGACAAGCTCATCTTTGCAATTGCTTACTAGTTAAGATAATGCATACATGCACGTGCAATTGCAAAACATGTAATATCAAGTGAAAGAAATTCAGGTTTTATTTCTTTAAAAAAAATGAAAGAAATTCAGGTTTTATTTTATTTTAAAACATGTGATATTGAGTTTTTTTTGTCAGATGTGGTATTGAGTTTAATTAATTAAATATATATGCATGAACGAACTTTGACCACTTTATATTCCAAAAAATATATATTATACGCATGAATGTGCACACCATATTTGGGTTGGGTCAATGCCAACGAAGATTTGGTCACTTTGTAAGGAAATGATTCACCAATAAGGTCGTTGATTTAATTTTCGTTGTCGATGTGAGAACCTCTTTGACGAGTGATTTATAAGTACCTTTGTATGTGTTTTTTGAGCCTTGAGGCCTGCTCTAACTTTGTTAGTTCTAAGAGTTCAACTCAACTAAACTTTTTCAAACCAGACTTGTTGACCAAGCCACCGTCTATATTCTGGATTGATTCAGATCGTATAATCTGAAATCATTCCTAGAATACTTTGAATTATATAATCTGAACTGATCACAGACTTTGTTAAAACTTGTACTTTGGAAGGTTTGGGACATTTTAGATTTTATAATTTAAACAATGTGGTCCACATTGCACCAAAAGTTTATGTGATTCATGATGCACGTAAACTTCTATAACTTGGTGTGTTTAGTTCATTTGCAAATCACACCACATAACCAGGAACACTTATCCAGTTGATGTAAACATCAAACTAGTTGCAATGTACGAGGATAAACCTAATATGTTTAGGGTTCACACGTTGATATCACACTATCTCGCTTAAAGGATCACCTACACCAAATTAAAGGTCATCTCTACCACATAAACACAAAAAGGATGGACAATGTTGAGTATCATCGTCCGTCAATGGACTCAGATGGAAGTGTCTGGTTCAACCAGAAGAAGCTCTGAAACAACGATGACGTGATAATCATGTTCTCTATATTTGGTGAGCATAGTTCGAAAGGACCGATCGAGTTAGGCGCTTCTTTGATCAGATCCTTCGGTCTAGAACCTACGAAGAATTAATGTTGTTTTATGTTTTTGAATTACGTTGTTGAAATTATGTTGTTGAAATTATTATGTTTAATGTATGTTGTTGTAGAATTTAATTTAATGTTAAGTTTTAAAATATATATATATATATTGTGTTCACAATAGAATAATCCAAACCACTCTTAATCCCTATACCAAATCTTCCAAACTTCAAGTTTCAACACAGTCTGGGACTAGTTTGGATTATATCATCTGAAATATTTTGGAAATTAGTTTGGATTATATAATGTGAACCATCTTAGAATGTGGATTGTGGCGTTACAAGCAAGGTTTTACGGTTATGGTGTGTTTAATGCATTTTTTGACATTTTAGATGTTTTCTTTGACTGTAGCTATAGTCTAGGAACATTCTGTGGCTATAAATAGTTTTGCATTCTTCAATATTTTTATTCATTCTTCACTTTTGATTCCTTCTACAATTTTCTTTCTTAATTTTTATTTGGGAGTGAGTTATGATACCATTGTCACTATTGACCATTCATATTGTTGTGGAGTTTATATGGGGAGAGTATAATGGTCAGCGGAGATATTCATATCAATTATAGTATGAATTCTTGATTTTGGTAGTTTCCATGTTGTATAAACTGAAAATCCCCAAAAAGGAGTCATATTATATAATCTGAACGGAGGTATTTTCAAAATATTATTAGAGAGCGCGTGAGAATTGGGGAGAGTAGGAAAAGAAAAACCCACCTCATGTTTGGCTAATAATGGGTTAACCTATTACCCAATCTCTTAAGAAAATTGCTCTACGTCCCCTCACTTTCGCTCAAAAACCTCTTGATTTATCAAATTGTAACTCTCGGTCACACAACCTATTGAGAGATATAATTTGAACGACAATTTTTTGCATAAGATTGTATCTCCTGATCGATTTATATCATATGTTGAGCAATCCACGTGACGTAATAGAGCAATCATCATATCTTAATGTGATTAAAAGACAATCCTAAAATTTAGCCTAAGTCAAAGCATTCCTGAAGACTATGAGAAACATAACCACAAAACGATTTGATCTTCTGCAACCCTAGAATGATACTTATTGGCTAAAAAGATGTGAAGTATACACAATCAAATAATTAAGAAAGAGGAATACTTACATATAGGGCCTTTGGATATTCAACTTAATCAAAATATTGTCATCAAAGGAATAGTCCAGTTATTTGAATTGAGATATCGAATGTTCGAATGACATGTAATATGACTGAGATTCAATATCCGCTATTGTCATTTTCCCCTCCCCAAACAAACTAATTACTTACATTTCTCAATAATAGTTCAAAAGAGTTCATCCATTTGTCATAATAATACACCCAAATTTCTTTCAAATAGCACAATATTCCTATCAGTTTTTTCTCATCATCAACATCAATCGAACTACAAAAAGACTAAGCTACATCAAACTTTATACCTTTGGCTCATACTAAAGTTTTTTTTTTTAAGGTGTGCTCTACAAATAAGCTTCAGAACAGTTTTTCCTATTCAAAAGTAAACTTCCATGAAGTCTAACTCAACCGACAATGTTGAAATTATTAGGTTAAACACCTTCACCCGGATTCAACTCGGGACATCACACTTGTGTGTGTGTGTGTGTGAATTTCAATGGTGTTTACCATATCTTTGAATAAATTTCAAAAGAGAAAGTGTGCTCAAGAATTAAGAGAGTTGAGGAAATTCATACCCCAAAGATAAATGCAAATGGCTACATCCGTAAGCATACCTCTTTCAAAATTCAAACAAATGAACATTTTAGAGTAGGTTGAAGCATCTCAAACACATTCACCTGAGATGGAAAAGCAAAGTAGCTGTTTAGCATATGGGACAGTAATTTAACAGAATTTTTTTAAACATTTTAGACACTAAGAAGGAATAATTGAAGAGACTGATCCTTTGTCACTAATAGAAGAACTTCTATTATGCTTTACATGTCTGTCCTTCAACTTCTCAACATTATTATGTCCATTGTTCTGTTTGCTAACAGATCCTTCTTGAGCACTACACATTTGAGACTTTATCTTAAACCCGAGTTTCTTTGACACAACTCCCCAAGCGCTTGTTGATGATCCCTTTGCCTTACCACCAAGTTTCTCAATCTCTTGCCTCATGTTTGAGCACTCTTTCTCGAGCTCAGATACCCTCATCCTCATGTTATCCATCCCCACTTTCAATACCTGATTTTCCTTGACTGCTGACACCCACCCACCTTCGTTGGATCCAACTAAACCACTTCTTAAATTTCTTGATCCATCGAGATTGTCTGATACTAGAAAACAGCCAGCTATTGAAGTACGAAGCTGGAGCTGCTCAAAAAATAGAACTTGAACTATGATTCTAATGGGGAGCCTTTCGTTCTGTGCGGCGTGGGTGCATGCTTCTAATGAGAGCTTCTGGCAGTCCATTAGCCTGCATAGTTGCTCTCTTTCTGTCTCCACCAACCATGGGTGAGACTACATTTTTTAATGATAGCAACATTGAATCAGTATACAGTAGTTAGAACCAACATGAATAAGCATTACAGTAACAGAAACCAAAACGACAGAAAATTTTATATATTTTCAAGGATTGGGAATAAAAGCATAAACTGGTGTATTTGCAAGCATGAAAAAAATTATTTAAACCAACAATATAGTTTGAAAACATTATACAGGTATCAAAGATATGTGGTTTTCAATCAAATATGTTTTGGGTAAAGTATGGTCACACAAATCAAGGATGAAAATTAAATATAGGCAACAAGTACTATCTCCGTCCCTGAACCCTATTTTGATTTTCTCGTCCATTTTTATAGGACCCCTATCAAATTCTCTATCCTGAAGGGTAAACTTGTAAAACAATACCAACTTTCTTAAAGTCTTTGTGATTTAGTCAACGGGATCCTATATTCAGGGACGGAGGTAGTACTATTTATTAAAAAGTAAAAAATTTAACACCTAGAAGCATTGCAGAATCGAAAATATTATTTGACAAACATATATAATATTCACTCAGGCCAACAAATGGCTCAACTGTGGCATGATGCATGTAACCATAAGCTAAACCCATTATAATACCATATACCACACCGAAGCATATTAAAACTAACTATAGAATGATATAAACAGACTTGCTCTAGCTACATACCTTCAAATAAATATCTATAGCACGATATAAACCATCATCCAAAGGCCTGGCATACTCTGGAACAGCCGCAGCAAGGGCTTGAAACTTGGGAAGTTTTAAGTTAACATCTGGGGCAACCTCTGCCAGGTAACCATCAATCAGTTTTGCCACCATGGTAATGGGTGTCAGCGAAGGTGATCCGATCAACTGGCCATCTTCATCAATTGAGCATGGAGACGCACCACCTGTAATCTGATCCATGGCAAGGAAATGATCAAGAATTCTTTGCACGCAGTCAACATTGTAAAGTGTCTCCATTGAATACGAGAAATTTGGCATCAAGAGATCTTCCAAAGCAGCTTGATCAAGCTGCATCCCGATCCGTTTCTCCAAACTTGATATGCAAGAGGGGTTCACCCGTAGAATCATGGCCGTTCGAAGTAGACCAAACAGGAACTTCGTTTGGACCAGGCCCTTCTGCATTGGGAGTAGTTGATCAATCTCTTCCAGAAGAATTTTTTGATCTTCTTCAGATGGTGGAGATAACGAAGCCGCCGGGGTAAGTCGGGTACTGGACTCACCGGAAACCTTACGTCGATTTAAACCAGGCAAATACGTTTTAGCATAGAAAGCAAGAGAACCGGCAATGATTTCCTGCCTAATGCCCCGAGATTCCATGACAGCTATCAACCTCTTATAAATCAGTAAACTCAAATTTGCTACATCCTCGTACCACCAATCTAAACTTGTATTCTTTGGTCTTGCCCCAGTACTTATTCCATTCCACAAAACACTTCCACCAGGGCTCTGCAGGGGACCACCACGCTCCAATACCGGCCACCCAAATAAATTTGGGTCAGTGGATGCCTTTGCTGCAAGCGATTCAATGCACCTCTTCACAATGTGAAGCTCTTCAGCTTGGTCCAGAACATCGTCACAGGTTTGAAGTGCCCTCATGGAGTCTCTCCAACTTCGGAGGACCACTTGATTGAAAAAGGTTTCAGCTTGGGAAATAAGATTACCTTCACCATATTCCTCAGTCATTTCAAGATGCTCGGCAGCACACCATAGGCACACAACATTTGATGCCGTAAGTTCGAGTTTCACGCCGTAGCAGAATTTTGCAACGAGTTCAAATGTTTTGGCCCCACCAGGAATGTCGTGAAGGTGTATGACACATTCTTCCTCTGATTCAGAAGCTTTGGCAATTGATCTTTCCAAAACTCCGCTTCTAGAGAGCAAAGGGAACTGCATTAAGTGTGCATAGGGGTCAGCTTATTTTTATATTCAAAAAAGCATATACACAAATACCGTGGGTGGGTTTGGGATTATTTTCCAAACAGTAGCAATATTGAGTATTTTGAATGAATAAGTCAAAAGCAGATTTCATAACATCTTAAAAAAATTAAGTTTCAAATGTACTACAGAAAAACTCTGATACACACGTCATCATGCAAACTTTGACGAAGTTCAAGTCTGCCAAACATCATTTGAAAAAAAGAACTGAGAATTTGTGCAAACTAATAACATCCGTATAAATAGTGCATCAGCTAGATGTGTGTTAGAGTCTTAGAGAGTGTGTTGCCAACAGTCCTCGAAATGAACAACGCTAGCAACACACTCTTTGATTTGTTAAAATTCACAAGGGTCGCCCAAAATTATATGGGACCCACGTGATTTGATGGGACAAATGAATTTTAACCAATCAAAGAAAGTGTGTTAAAAAGTGTGTATTAGAGAGTGTTTTTCTTTTCTAACACTCGTCTCAAAAAAATCATAAAGAAAGACATTAGCATATACCTTGTGAAGATGGAAAGACATATCACCAACTTCAACAACTATGTCGCTGGGAAGCCCAGTCGTACAGAACCTATGAGAGCAATGAAAATATTAAAAATTACATTACATAAAAGCGGCAAAACTTCAACAGCAGATTCAACAAACACAATGCATTTCAGTCATGTTGTATTGTGAAGCCTCAATTACAATGGCTTAAAGGAAATAACAACGGCGTCCTTCACCATCATATAATAAACATTTCTTGAATAAAAGTGAGTTTGAAGTATCATAGGGGTAGCAGGAACGAAATAAACATATGGAACAACCAAAAAATGTAGCACTGACTAATAGGAATGCAAAGCAAGTTCATGTAACCGGACTATTTCCTATCATACAAAAGGCGCCTTGGTCAGAGGTGGTATACACAATACAAGAGCCTTATACATGCAAATTGCCATCGCTGGGACAATAAGAAGCAAAATAAAATGAAAAATGAAATAATAATTTGTAGAGTAGTTCATCAAGACCACTAAGAAAATAAATTAAA
>Ga0315913_1009488_pt1 | contig 11404 bp, 7 predicted proteins | sample MpolsnodulesMG_FD_207736 | JGI IMG/M metagenome (GOLD analysis project Ga0315913, IMG submission 207736) | Medicago polymorpha root nodule microbial communities from Los Angeles, California, United States - small nodules | ecosystem: Host-associated > Plants > Roots > Nodule | place: USA... | reverse complement strand
ACAATATTTTTCTAAGTTTTTTTTTTTTTTGGTTTAGTAGCCTAGTGACTAGAACTCACGCAATTAAATGTGGAGAAGTGGGGTGTTCAGGGTTTGAACCCTGACCCCTGCATATAATATGCAATATCCCTGCATAAAATATTTTTCTAAGTTAATAAGCTAGAAAGGGAATCTAAAAACAAGTTTTGTTTTAAAAATATAAATTTAAAATTTTTAAAATATTGAAAACACAATTTCTAAAAAAAGATATTTTCATATTTAATTTCTACATTTTTTTAGAGTATTAATTTCTTATTTTATTTATGACATAATGCATAAGTTAGCATTTCTCCAAACATATTTCAATTAAGAGTAACACTAGCAAGACTCGTTTTTTAACATTTTATCTAACACTTGAGTTAAATCAATGCAGCTCCTACATTTTATAAATGGAACACACATAAAGTGGCAAGACAAACATGAGTTTTACTCAATATGATAGTGAATGTTAGAGAGAGTGTTGAAAAGAGTGTGTTGTTAACATACTCGTAATACACATGCAAGGTTTGAGTCTATCTAGGAGACAACGATGTCCTCTGCATGTTCAAAATATCAACATTTGAAAAATGCACACACATTTTTTTCCAAGTAATATGGGGGTTATAATTTCATCTTTTTTAAGATGAATAAATTGAGAATCTCGAGTTTAAACCTACTCCTGTAAATAATGTATTGTCTCTTTAAATTGAATTAAGTTCAAAGGACAGAAAACACACTCTATCCTTTTTCTCTTTCCCACTCTTGTAATTTTTCAATTTTATACAATTATTATTGTTATGATAATATAAGTCAAATGTTCGTATATCATGTGTATCATTAGACATAAAATATTAGTATTTCCTTTGAATTCAATGTCTTTTTATATATTTTTTTGAGAGCAATGTCTTATTATATGGCAAACTTTGAATTAATTGTTGCTGTCAAAAATCTTTGAATGCATTGCTATTATTGATTATTGATTGACACGTTAATTCATGATTTGTGTGTCATCATGTATACTTAAACTTATCTTTGTAGACTTTTACGGTCTATCCCCAACTGTATACGTATACCCCATTTAACAAAAATATTTTATTGATGATTTTTATGATATTTATTTGTTCCTTGCTGAGACAATATAAATCAAATAAAAGGAACATGATAAGAATTTATAGCATGCCCCCTCTTCTTCTAGAATCAATGTGTAAAAGGAGGGGGGTGATTCTAACCATGTTTTGCAAAATCAACCGAGCGTGGACTCGTTTTTTGGTAATAAAAAAGTTTTGTTTACTTTATGACAAAGATGGTGTTTTTATTTAGAGAAATGCTATGCTCAAGACATTCTAACACTCTCCTAGTAGTTCTCTTACGTAACTAATAGGATATCACTCCTTCAAAAGAAAAAGTAATAGGATGTCACTAACTCAATTTGTATAGAGCAGTAAAATCTCTTGATATGATCTTTACATTATACAATCTATATACTCCTCCAACCAATGTTATAAGCAAATATTCCTTTTTTAATTCATTAAATAATTAATAATTACTCAAATTTAACTTATCTCTCGACCCAAATCTGAATTAACTATGTTTTTTTTATCCTATATAAACTTAAGGGTTATCTGTAAATTCTAACTCAACTGACAATACTAAAATTGTTAGATTGAACACATTTACTTGGGTTCGAATCCATACTATGCAATGAGTGTGAGTTTCAGCTGTACTTATCATTTTCTCTACGAACAAAAAAGAATAAACGTAAGGGTCAGAGAAAAAAACGAATTGGTTAGACTTCGTTGGATAAGACTAGCTACTTGGTTTTGGTGTTTAGTTTTTATTGGTTTCAGGTGCCTCAGTAGAGGGCGTTTTTCGTTTGTTTGTGGAAGTTTGAGGGTGTTTTTGGTTTGTTTGTAGAATTTTATATTTGATGTATGGTTGTTTGGGTGTTCCGCATATATACGACACACTTTTCCTTTGTATGTTGCTAGCTTAAGATTCCAAATCTAGCATTCCTTGTGCTTACTGGGATTCTTTGCGTTTTGAATAAATTTCATTTTAGCTTCGGAAAAAAGAAAAAAAAAGACTAGCTGCTTATAGGGAAAGAGATGTGGCTTAGTAAATGATTCACCGCAAATCGTTAATCAGATTTGGAGGCATGCATTCTTTATTGTCTAATTCGATTATGATAATTAAGCTATGGCAGTATATTCCTCCTTAAAAAAAAAAAAAAACTATGGCAGTATTCTTGCTAATTAAGCATGTATGCATGCAAGAAAAACTAAATACACGGCGTGGATATTGTTAGCAGCATGCCGCACGATTTGGGGAATTCAGATTAAGATATTTAGTCAATCAAATACAATTAATATTAGGTGAACACAGTTCGATTTGGCATGTATCATTCATCTATTTATTCAATGTCATATCATATCAATTTATGTTAAAATATATTAATATGTTAAACAAATTTTGTCTACGGAATACTACTAGTATAATCCACAATGATAATATATTAACAGAGACTTTTTAAATGGACCTCACGAATACACATTAATTATTTATAATTTTTTAAGAAGGACTCAATCATTCCATTGACAATACACTTAAAATAATACATAAATAATCTCTTCTCATATTGTCTACGTTTAATTGAGGTTTCAACTATTTTAAATTAATAATTTAAATAATTATATAAAAATGATAAAGGAATAAATAAAATAGTTTAAATGAAGGAAAAAATAAATAGAATGAAAATCAATCCAAATAAATACTATCATTTTTTTAAGAGTATCATTTTGTTATAGATCATAAGAAAATACGTGAATTCTCTTCTTTTTTTACTTAAAAAAAAACAGATAATACGTGAATTCTCAAAAGTATCCTTCACAAAAAATTTGTATTATAAAAATAAACAGTTATTAAAGAATAACGTGTGTGTATAGTATAGTGTAGATATTGTCATGATTCTCTATTTTTATGGAAAAATAGATATTAACACATAAAAAATAAAAAAAATAACAAATTTAGCTTAAAAAGCATGTTTTTTTTTTCCATAAAAGTAAAAATAAAAACGAAAACACATGTCTTAATTATTGCTTAAGCACCCCGAGCTTTAGCATCAGATCCTTGGTGGAGATGAAGTTCGCAATCTTTTGCCATCTTACAGAGAGATTCATGAGAAGAACCAAACACAGACGAAGCTTTCTCTCCACTCACCTTATACTCCTTAACTTTAACTCTCATAGCGACACCTTCTTCATCCACCATCACTCTTCTTATCGCCTCCGCTATCTTTTCCCTACAAACAACACCACCCTCTGCCACCGTCGTCGTTGCCTTCACCGCCACACCAAGCTCCTCCGACAACATAGTTGCATTCATCTTTTGCTCCGCATAAAGCGGCCACGCAACCATTGGAACACCGTTAAGAATACTTTCCAACACAGAGTTCCAACCACAGTGTGTCAAAAAACCACCCGTTGAAGGATGTTTCAATATCTCAGCTTGTGGGGCCCACATGGGAACACAAAGCCCTACCTCTTTTGTCCTATTCAAAAACCCCTCCGGCAAGTAATCCACCACAGTTGTTCCATTTGCACCCGCAACGTTGAAAAACGTTGCAGATGCACCCTTCTCTGTGGGCTGCCGCACCACCCAAATAAATCGTTGTTGACTCAGCTCCAAACCATAAGCCAATTCCCTCATCTGGCCTTCCGACATGGTCCCACCACTTCCAAATGACAAATATATCACTGATTCGGCCGGTTGCTGGTCAAGCCAACTCAAAACTAAATTTTCACTCTCACCTCCCTTCTCCAGTTCACCGGTTCTTACAAGCGGTCCAATCGGATAAACCGGTCCTTTCACAAACTTTCCTAAAACCCCATTTTCAATAACCGCCTTAGTAGCTGTTGGCTCCAGATCTTGCCACGTGTTCATCAAAATCCCATCAACGGCTAATATTTCCCTTGTGGTCTCAACGTACCCTTTATGAATAGGTACCCACGGTGCAACAAATGTTTCAAGGGTATCCTCAAACCGAACAGGTTCACAACCAAGAATCGAAAGCGGTTCATGATTCTTAGCATGGCGTGAAAAAGCTTCATCTGTGATGAAAGGAAGGTATAAGTTAACAGCAGTGAACCAAGCATTGGTTGCAAAGAAAACGTAACTAGACATGTGCAACTCACGTGCCATGGGAAAAGCTGCAGTACCAAAGATATCCACGATAAGAACAGATGGAGGATTCTTCATGGATTGGATTTCAGAGCGAATAAAAGGAAGAGATTCAATCATGGTTAGAACAATTTGTAATCCTAAGGATGGATTGTTTGGGTCAAGTTTGTCTGAGACATCGACAGGAGGGGTTAAAATGATGTTGAGGCTATTAGGGTTTGATATTTGTTGAAGTATATGTGATTTTGTTGTGTCTGGATCTGAGGTGGCGGTTGTGACGACGAAGATGGTTACGTCGAAATTATGGTGGGTGGTAAGACGTTTGCCTAATTCAATGGTGGGAATTAGGTGTCCCATGCCAGGACTGGCTAGAAGGACTGCATGAGTTTTTTGGGACACCATGGCTACAAAGAGTGTGAGCTTAGTTTCTTTTTGATTGTGTTGATTCATGAAGATGATGAAGAGGTATTTATGGACATTGGGAAACGGTGTAATGATAGGCCCTATATTTTAATCTTCTCCCTGCATATAGAAATTTCATTTATTTATTTTTAATATATCTTGTGTACCTTGTGTGGTGTAAACAAACAATGCAATGTATCGCATTAAATGATATTTGATTCATTGAAAATTAATAAATGTTTGTTTTGACAAATTGAAAATTAATAAATGTTATTTAAAAGCTGTCTCCCGTCATCAAAAATATACTACTAGTTTAAAGTTTGTTGAAATAATATTTCTTTCATCTTAAAATGAGTGTTGTTTTGTAACCAAAAAAATGAATTAAAGGAGTCTTTTTGTTTTGACAAAAATAAATGATATTTATTCATTCAAGTTGATAAAGTATATAGATACAATACAAATTCGCTAAAAACAAAACAAATGAATATGCGAACAAACTCACAACATTCATGTTAATTAATAGCATAAAATGACAAAGTCAAAAGCCTACACATATGACTATATTCAAGTTTATGGAATATTCATGTCTCTGGATCTGCAACATGGACGACGTCAAAATCATTGATTGGATCTGCACTGGATCGAAGCTGATATGATAATCTGAAGTGAACAAATACCTAAACGAAACAAAAAGACAAACAATATTGTACAAAGACGACGAACGAACCAACGTAGCACTAAGACAACGAAATCACAAAATGAAAAACGAAATAGGTGTGAAAATCACTTATTTCAATAAAAGATGTCATAGAGAAAAACGAGTTAATGAGTGATTTTAGATCAAAAATTGACACTAAATCACTGATCTTTAATGGATAAAGGAGAAGAAACTAAGGTTTTGGTGACGGCTCACAAGAGAGAGAGAGAGAGAGAGAGAGAGAGAGAGAGAGAGAGAGAGAGAGAGAGAGAGAGAGAGAGAGAGAGAGAGCAATATGTGTTTTACGATTCTTAAAAAAAAGTGTTGTTTAAGGTTTCTGCACACAAATTAAGAAATGTAAAAAAGATGTCAAAAAGTATAAATCTTTTACTAAACTACCCATAATAACTTTGAAAATAACTTGCACAATATTTATTAGATGACATAATTGAAAAAGTTTACATTAATAAATGAACATATGACATTCATTTTAAAACAATTTTTTTCTTAAAGCGACACTCATTATAAAATGAAGGGAGTAAATTTTACAAATACCACCAAAAAAAAAACATGTATTAAAACATCAAATAGACGGAGGAATGTAAAAGTGTCAATTACTTTGATAAAAAAAATATAAAAGTAAAATAAGACGGAGGAATAATTTTTTTCTTTTTTATCTTAGAAATACTAGATAGTTATTAAGACATAAAAGAAAAATACAACAAACAAAACAAAAGGGTACATCATTGTTGACCTTTATATTGTGTGTGTAGATTACCCATTATGTCATAATATTAGACAAACCCCCAACATAATGGTAGTTTTAGTCAACCTACAGATATAGTTCTCGAACTTGATAAGCAAGTAGCAACTGTCCAAGTCTAAGACAAAAATTCAGTTGCCCCTCAGCGGATGGAGGACTGATTTTTTTGTCAAATAAGAAGTTGTCAAGGCTAGCCAACATGTATGATAATTGACCGCGGATCTATGAATCTTGAGGCAGCGTCCAATCTCATCTACATGGACAAGGATGGCAATTGACTCAAATATATTAGGCACTTGTAAAAAAATACAACAATGAATAAGGTAAAAACACATATTATGGATATCGGTGCTCAGAGGCGGATTCACGTGAAGGTCATGTGTGGGTAAAGCTACACATGCATATAAAACACAGAAGAAAGCTAAACAACTTTCTTCAACTTCTAGTGTTTTTAATTTGCATCATTTTAAGAATGATTGTTTGTTTAGTGTTTTAAATTTCAGATGCATAAGCTCAATGTTAGATTTGGTGAAGAGAATATTAAACTTTTACAATTTGTTTCATGTTTGAGTCCTACAAAGTCATTTGAAACATTTGATGAGAACAAATTATTGAGGATAGCTGAGTTTTTATACAAATGATTTTATAGATGTGCCGGAAGTGGTGTTACGCCATCAACTTATTAGGAATTAAGTGCAACACATTTGCTATGGTTTATAAGTTTTTGAAGTTGGTTTTGCTCTTGTCGTTAGCAACCGCAAGTGTTGAACGTGTTTTTTCAGATATGAAAGTTGTGAAGAGTATAACCTATGTAACAAAACAGGTGATCAATGGTTAAATGATTGTCTTGTAACTTATATAGAAAGAGATATTCTTATAACAATTAACAATGATGTCATTTTAACTCATTTTCAACAAATGGATATGAGACGATTTTCATTGTAATGTATTGTATCAAAATCAATGTTATTTCTCATTTTTAATATAGTTTGCATTATTTTTTCTTTAAAATTTTAGCCCCCACATATACCAAATGTCTAGATCCGTCCGTAAAAATATCCATATATGAATATGGATACATGTATCTTAGTACCCTTTTTTAGGGCGTAGCTATGTGTTGAAGAGGGGTACCTTTGGTTATCCCAAAAATTACTTTCTTTTATCAGTTTAGGTAAGTGTATATTATGTTTAGCTGCCTCAATAAAAATATGTTTAATTACTCTTATTTTTTAAAGTTAAGAGAAATAAAATACTCCAAAGATTATCATTTGTTTAATAAATTTATTTTATCTTATTTTGAAATTTTTGATATCTTGAGCAACTAAAAAGAGTGATTTGTTAGCAATGAAAATTGCAAGAATAAAACTAAAAACATAAAATTACTTAGTTTTTTACATTGTAAATGTAGACAAAGTCAATTATAGATGAATTTGACTCTTTGAAGTATTGTTGAACACAATTTTTTTTATTATTAAATAGCTATTGTTAGTTTTTATTTTTTGACGTTACTTAATTTACATTTTATATAAGTAAAATAATTGTGATATTTTTCTTAACAATTAAATTTAATATGCTAATTTAAAAAAAAAAATTCTTATACTTCGCCTCCCCGTACAAAATTGACTAGCTTAAATTGCCGCGGCCCATCTCACCTTCATTCCATATTATTTCCTCCATTCTAAAATAAGTGACATAGTTCGATCATGTTTATTATTCACGTAACATAATTTGACCATATTTTTCTACTACTACATAAATCCAATGATAACATTTAACATGTTATTATATTTGTTACGATAAATATTTTCAAAATATCAACTTTTTATAATTTTTGTTAATATATAATTGAATATATTAAATGTCAAAATTGCATACTTATAAGTGTGAAACACTCAACAAGATCAATTATCATGAGACAAAGGGGCAATATTTAATTTATTTATATAATGATATAAAAATATATGTTTATGAATTTTCAAAAATACAACACTTCTAAACCATAACACCTTTTTCTAAACTTGTATATAAGTTATGGAGGATATCAGCGAGTTTACAAATTTCTTACTTTGATTTTTATTGTAATATTTAGTCATTCAAAATGTTTTTGATGTTTATAGTTTTTGATAAGTTAAACATTTTAGTTTATGGTTTTCATAATTCAAAGTTAAAAACATTGAATTTTTTTAATTTTTTTGGTCAATTTATTTATTTTTGGTCGATAAATTTTTTAAATTGTCAATATTGTATAATCTTTAGTGATTTATAAATTGGTTTTAATTAAAATGCGGGTAATGGGTAAAAGTATGAGTATTTTATGAACGACCAAAAGATCCGGAACATGTACCCAACAGAAGCAAGCCCAAGTGAATTGAAGTTGAAAATTGCTATTGACACTTTGTAAAGGGCTGAAAAACACCTATAAATGACGAAAAAGCCCCGGCAGCAGTTAACTGCGAGGAAGGGAACTGGCGGCAGTTAACTACCGAGGTTTCTTCGGCAGTTAACTGCCGATGCGATCTTGATACAAATCTGGCATAAGCTCTCTCATCCATTATCACTCTCAATCTCTAAAAAAAATTTCTAATCTCCCTAAAAAACCCAACCAAATTTATTCAACAAAATCACAAGTAAGTAATCATAATGCTATTAACTTATATTTTAATTGTAATAAATGTTAGTTTTTTAGTTTCTGAGTAGATTTATTTTATTTTAGTTTTTGAGTAGATTTACGTGTTATAATTCATTTTTAGAGTAGATGTAAATTGATTAATTTAGTTAAAATGTTTGCATGATGTTTATGTTATAGTTTAGAATTTTAGGGTTATTCTTAATTTTGGTGTTTTATATTTATTTTTTTATTTTAGTTTTTAAGTAGATTTACATGTAAGAGTATATGATTTATTTTAAGAGTAGATATAAGTTGATTAATTTTGTTATATTTTTTGCATTTTTATGTTTTTTTTTAGAGTAAAACATTTTAGGGTTATAGTTATGATTTTTAGGGTTTATGTATAATTTGCACCCCAAGTGTTTGATGAAATGTTTGAATGAGTTTTTCATTGATTGTTTTTAATTTCTTATTGTGTAGATCTGAAACAATGATTGATATGTTTGACGTTCATACACAATTCAACGGTGGAGAACCTCACAGGTTGAAGGTTCGGCACTTTGGTGTCACGTTAAGAGGTATCAAGGATCAACTGAATGAATTCAACCAAGGAGTCAACCCCGGAGACACAAGGAGGGTGGAATACGTTCGGTATAAACGTCCAACGCTCGACGATGGGAGAATATAATTCAGTTGGGTGGAATTAATGAATAACAATAACGTGAGGACCATGTTTTGGGAGCACAGCATGTTCCAATAGATTGATATGTGTGTAACGTTGCTGAGATCAAAATAAGATATTCTCAATAGTTTGATTCCATCAGAAGATCGTTATTAGGTAGGGAATGCACCTTCCAACTACAACAATTGTCTTGCCTCTGAAATGAGGTAATTCAAACTTGTTAGACGACAGTTGTCAAGCATTAGCCCGGAAGTGTTATTATTCCATTCAAAAGATTAAATTCTTGTTGGCTTGGTTTAAATGATGGTATTCAAGTGTCAAAAATACCATCATTTAAACCAAGCCAACAAGAATTTAATCTTTTGAATGGAACAATAATACTTCCGGGTGAATGCTTGAGAATAATACTTCCCTGGGGCACCTGCTTTTGGTTGAGGACCAAAATAGCATGTCCTCCCGCTCTTCCTCAATCTGGACTGATTATACATCGGGACCTTCGAATCCTTCTTTTTTACGGAACCATCACATTCGAATCCATGCCATGCCACATACGATTTTGCTTTCTTCTTGTCATCACCCTCCTTTTTGTTCAACTGAACCTGATTCTGATTCTGATTTTGAGACATATCTACATAGAGAAATTGGTGATCAAAACCTAAACTAAACAACAATGCCATAAAATCATAAAATCAAAACCTAAACCTAAACTATCATCAAAACCTAAACCTAAACCTAAACCTAAACTATCATAAAGTCATAAAATCAGTAAAACTTCTATAACAATTCTAACAATTCATAACAACCTAAACCTAAACCTAAACAATTCTATCAACAATTCTAACAATTCTAACCTAAACCTAAACTATCATAAAATCAAAACCTAAACCTAACAATTCTACAACAATTTATCAAAACCTAAATCTAAACTATCATAAAATCGTAAAATCAATAAAACCTCTCTAATCAAAATTTAACCAAAAAAACTAACAATTCAATCACAAAACAGCAATGCAATAGGATTCAAAACACTTACTTGATTTTATGCTTAGAATTGGCTTGGAATGGCTTAAGCTTGGTGAAAATTGCATCTAGGAATATCTAAAACGCAACAATGGAGTTTTTGAAACTCCTATGTCTGTTCTGTTCTTATAACAGATCATCGGCAGTTAATTGCCGCTAGGATATTTCAGTTATTTATATGTGTGTTTCAGCCTTTGCATATGTGTGAACAACAATTTTCATTGAAGTTCAAGAGAACTATCACGCCTTCTGTGAAGCTGAAGGACTTTCTTGTTTACGAATAAGGAAATTCTGTCGAGAAATACTTACTCAGGGACAAACACAAATTTAAAAGATTTGGGCAGACTCACATAAATGCTTTTTTTTTTAAAGATAAATTGGTTTAATGATGTTGAATGATTAGACTAATTTATTTATCATTTAATTTTCTTCATTATTGTGTGTGTGCCCAAATACTTTTATTTGTATTTGTATCTATGTAAGACTTTCTCGATTCTAGAAGGCTTTCTTACAATAGGATTATTCCCCCTTTTGCCCTTTCACTATATATCCATTGTAATCATTTGGAAGAATCATCAATGAAATTACAAATTCACTCTCTTTTTCCTTTAATTTCTTTAGGAATGATCTCAATCATCGAATTCTAAGAATGACACTGTTAACCTTGGTACTTTCATTAAGAGCTCCCTTCCAGCATGGTGTGTCCTCGTCCTCTGCCCGTGAGTGAATTGATGAACTCCCCAACCAACTCTCGTATGTCTGTCTTCGTTGGAAGAATTGACGTTATGTATAGAGACACAACAAAACCATGAATCCAAAGTCATGCCGACCACAAATCTTTTCAATCATCACCGCCTCAAGCTCGACATACCCCATTTAGACGGTGTTCATGCACATGGATGGATATTTAAGATCTGTCAGTTTTTCACCTACAATGACACTCGAGAAAAAGATCACATCACCATTGCGTCCTTTTACCTCGACGGCACGACTCTCTCGTGGTATCAATGGATATACCGGAATAGTCAAACCCTCTCC
>Ga0315913_1009486_pt1 | contig 11404 bp, 15 predicted proteins | sample MpolsnodulesMG_FD_207736 | JGI IMG/M metagenome (GOLD analysis project Ga0315913, IMG submission 207736) | Medicago polymorpha root nodule microbial communities from Los Angeles, California, United States - small nodules | ecosystem: Host-associated > Plants > Roots > Nodule | place: USA... | reverse complement strand
CTATTATCTGCAAAATGTTCAATCTGTATTATGTAGAAGACAATCTATGATTCTACCGAAAACAATATTTTGTTATGGCAATATACAAATACTTTCCATACGAAGATATATACACGTTTTTACTCAAACAAACAACAGTCAGTCTTGTTCCATTGCAAAGACCAGCTGACTGATCGATGTTACGCAGCAACATGATTGGAACTCCAACCTTAAGAGTAAGTTTATGGTTAGGCATCCCAGAGCATTTGATATCATTCAAAAACTCGGGTGTGATCCAGCGATGGTCGATGCCCAGATCCTCATCACACCTACACACAGAATCGCAACTCAAATATTCTACTTCCTCCCCTGGTATCAAGCTCATAACATAATCGTTAACCTTCTCAACTATTTCAAGCGTTGGAGCCAAGATCGCACGATCGTCGAAAAAAGAGTTATTCTCCAAATTAGGCAATAGATCAGGATAGGTAGCTGAGACAATATCCCCAATAGGATTACCGGAATTCTGAACAATAATATCAGGTGGAATTTCAATGGTAGCCTCGCCATCGTTAACATCACCTACTTTGCCATCTCCGATATCCAAAATCCACTTTGCAAATTCAGTGAGCCTATCATTTTCATGGTCATCTAGACCAGATTTTAATCTCATATTTTCCGTAAGTTTCAGAACTTTACAAACGGACCAAAGAGGAGAAGAATTGATGGTTGCATGGACAATATCCGCACGCCCTCCCTTAGGAATGACGGGAAGTATCTGTCGGAAATCTCCTCCAAAAACAATCACCTTTCCACCAAAGGGAATATCCAAAGCCTCATCAACAACATTGTTCATAATATCACGTAAAGTTCGATCAAATGCCTCAAAAGCCAACCTATTAATCATTGGTGCCTCGTCCCATATAATCAAACTGGCCATAGTCAACAACTGCGCCTTCTTACCCTCCTTTTCAATCAAACAGCAAGAGTCTTCGACCAAAATCAATGGAATGGCAAACTGAGAATGAGCTGTCCTCCCACCCGGCAAAAGCAAAGATGCAATTCCACTGGATGCAACATTGATTACAACCCGACCTTCAGACCTCAATCGGAATGAGAGAGCATTCCAAAGGTAAGTTTTACCTGTGCCTCCGTATCCATCAACAAAAAACATGCCACCTGAACTGTTACAAACTGCATCAAGAATTTGATTGTACGCGTGCAACTGTCCTTGATTTAAATTACTGAAATATTCATAATGTTTGAGCAGCATTTCCTCACAATCGTATGACATTTCATTGGCCAACAAAACATTGTTAAATGCCTCAACTGCTGGACTCGTAATTTTCGGCATGCAATCAAAATCTTCCAAAGTCTTTCCATTAAGCCTAAGGAAATTGTCGATCTCAACTAAACACAATTGCATCAAATCCTCGTCTGAAATTATCAATTCTATGAAACATAACAGGAAAGAGCAATCAGTAAAAATAATTACTCAAATACCTTAACACATATGAAAGAATTATAAGGAATAAGGAAAATATAACAATATAAAAGTGGAACTAACCAGGAAAACCCAAAGCTCGACGCCTTTCATAGAGAATACCATCAGCCAAAGATTCCCATGTAATTTGCCATACTCTAAGAGGATCACTCAAAGAAGAACAAATCAACAAATTCGCGAATATTTTCCGGATAGAATGTCCAGAAGAAAGGACTGCGACCTCGTTGATTGCATCTATGAATTGACGATCATCCTTGAGCAAACCCAATGCAGCACATGCCTCTCTATAAGTTCCATGAACATGACCACCAACAGTGCGAATATCCTCAAAGCTTGTGCAACCGACTTGAACATTTAAAAGCAACCTTAGGTAGTAGACTTCGCGGTTACTCGGTGGAATGAAAGTTAATCTGCCAACAGACACTCCCCTCTGGCGTGGATGCCACGTGCGACTACGATCATTGAAAACAAACATGCTAGGAAACTGAGTGTAAGTAAGGGAACGACCACAAGGATACTCCTTGTTTGCTTCCATCCAAGCAAGAAACATAGTGTTTTTTTCTCTATTAACATCCAATACATTCTCAAGATTCGCGTCATCTTCAAAGATAACCCTCTGTCTACCATAAAGGTGAAATGATAACCTCTGAACAGGAGGCCACCTACTATGAATGTCAAATGCAAAAATACGCCATATGGACTCACAAGGCGATAGATACCTGCAATCGTAAAATTGCTGAATTTCATCAACAATCTCCTCATCCCCGACCTCCATTGCAGCTGTAACACGATCAACACCTTTGGTAATGTACTTGAACAAATATTTTATGCAGTTAGACCTATTACAGAATTCTATATTAACATGAGCTTGATATTTCATGATTAAAGTAGGATTGTATGGGACAACGCTACGATTGTCTAGCTCAATATCCTTCTTCATAACAACAACACCAAGATCGCGACGCCGGTAAATAGGATATCCATTCTCATCAAAAGAAGTCCTTGGGGTAAACTTTTTTGGAAAAAACTTTGAACAACGACGATCCTTCATGCAAGGAGAGCTTTGCCTAGCAAAACCACAGGGTCCATGAACCATGAAACTGGTGACAGCCGCATACAACTTAGGGTATAGTTTATCATCGGGTAATTCGGCGCATATCACTGAATCAATTGAAGCAACTGAATCTAGTTTATCCTTCTTATCAAGCCAAAGCAAAATATGTGCGTGAGGAAGACCACGTTTTTGAAATTCAATAGTGTATATGCCTATAAAAAAACAAAAAAATAGGGACAAATTTTCATCAGTAATGGATTTATATACCGGAAAGCGTATATTTATAACAAATAATACGATTAAGAACTAATCTGAGAAATTTGAGAATTAAAGACATAATATCTTACTTGCAATAACTCTTCCGAAAAATTGTCCCTTTTTAAAATCAGACATCATCTCTTCCAATTTAAGTTGAAAGACTCTACAACATATATCCGGTCTGTACGCAGCATAGTTTCCAGATTTTGATAGGTGCCTCTGGATCTCAGGCCACTTAGGATTGCAGGTGACAGTCAGAAATAAGTCGGGATATCCATATCTCTTACAAATAGCCATAGCATCTTGGCAATTATTAAACATGTATCTCCTACCACCAGTGAAAGAAGCAGGCAATACAATTCTAGAACCAATAGAAGAAGCATCACTGTCCCCACGACTAACTGCCTCTTCAACCCCCAGTAAAAATCCAGACCTTATCTTACTCTGATTTTGACGCACCCAAGAAAGTCGCTGCGACTCAATCATAGAATACATGTCAACCACAAACTGCTGGAAAAGCCTTTTCCCCAACAATAAAACAGATTCTTCCACAGTCCTCTCCTGTACTCGAAAAGCAACAAACTCACGGACACTTATGCGAATTCGTTTTTTTACAGTTCCGGTAGAAGTAAGCTCGTTGCGCTCAATATGTTCTTGGTACTGATCCTCACCAAATGGAAATAATAAGGGATACTGCAGAGGAATGTATTTGCAATGTGTTTCATGAATGCGCTGCAAATGACCGTCCCTCTCTTTCACAACAATATCCCTTCCATCTTCGGAGCTTTCAAAGTCTCCAACAATTAAAGCAGCAACCTCATCTACGTCAGGCACATTGTAAGTACGTGAATCACAAGTTCTATGACGAAACAATCTCAGACGAACAGGTACATTTTCGTTCAATAAACGAAAATCGCGAACCATTCTGAAGCTTTTAACCAAAATGTTGTGTTCATCCATCATACGCAAGAGATCCTGGACCAATACTGGATCGACACTGCTTTCATCAGAACGTCCACTGAAATAAGAAATAAATGTATGCAGTTGATTAAAAATTAACACATCAACACATATTAACACATATACCAACACATACTATGAGTAACGATATATTAAGAAAGTATGAAGATGTAAACTACACAAACACCAAAAATAACACCTGAAATGGGATAGACGATTGGCCAACTCATTCTCTGTATCGTATATATAAAGTTGACAAAATTTAGGTCTTTGCCCTTCCGTCGGAACCAAACTGCCAATACGATGGTAATTTTGACCAGATATTACAAATTGAGGGGGACCGGCTCCATTGTTAACTCTATTCTCGATTTTACCACCCATGGATGTAAAGGAGAACATATTATTATACGACCGAATATTGGAAATGAAATGATTACTCCTTGGGTGAACACCTCTAAAGAGATCCCTCAACAAAGGAGGGGGCTGGATCATATAAGGCAAAGTTATATTTCCTTTCATACAACACATTGATATATCAGGAGAAATTGAAGCAGATTGCTTTTGAGCACGTTCACCATACCAAACCAGGGCACCACACTTTTGACAGAGAGTGTTCATATCACCAACGTCCAAATAAGCTGCATTGTATCACAATACATTGAGTGCTTCCACAATGATATGTAAATCTATAAATCTATATATCTTTAAATCTATAAATCCATAGATCTTTAAAAAAAATTCAAGTTATAGTGGATACCCCATAGGAGAAACGTACACCACACCATGAACTAACCTTGATCTTCATTCATGTCAAACAAAGTTGATGGAACAGAGTTACGGTGATGCAAAGAGCCATGGCTGGATTCACCAGCTTCAGAAATTGAGGCAGCCGCTAAACACAATAAAACAATGACAGATAATATGTGGACCAAATCAGACTAACACAATACCAAGACCAATAAAATCACACAACACTGATCACCCAATATAGATTAAATAACCCATCACAAAGGCTAGTAAAAACATAATGGCAGTCTCATGCCATGGAATTATCACCAAACTAAGGTAAAAAATTGCAGCAAGAAGCATCAAGCTTTGCACAAACAATCAAACAAATACTTCCAGCAAGTAATTAATCTAATTTATGATCAACCCAACATCACTTAGAAACAATAAATCAAAAAATCAACATGAACAAATAATCAACCAAACAACTATGGGAGTAATGAACAAATTATAAAATGAATAATTAAAGAAACAACCACATTCAGATCAATAAACAATCATGAAATGAGGGAGAGCTCTGTGAACCGGTAACAGAATATACTAATTTATACTGTACAATATGTCTCTGGGCAACCAAATAATAAACCAAAGGGAATTGAAAAAAAATTAATGCACAAAGGGGCTTACAGGAGGAAAGAACAGGCGGCATGCATGGAGTTACAGAGAATCTCATTCTCTTCCCCCTCAGTATCTCCATCCTATGGAGCCGTTTCTGCTTTGAATCAGAAATTAAAAGCAAAGGCGCCTGGGGGTTCATCCTCACAGGTAAAGCAACGCGAAAACATGATTCACACACCACAGGAGTGGTTAATTTATGCAACTTTAAAAATAGGAGCTAAAGGGTAGGAGTACGTTGCAGGCCCATAAGAGGTAGCTGAGCCAATAGCTCTGACAGAAAATGAGGTATAGTACATGAAGAGCATGCACAATTTCTCAGCACTGCAGCTAAGAAGGAGAAGAGAATCCGCAGAAAAAATCACACTCATCCAAAATTCTGACAACTTTTAGGGAAAAATTGGGGGTATAGTTTATTTAAAAATGCTAGAATCAAAAACCGGGCAATCTCCAATCCAAATATAAACAATGGAAGAAATTTAACAAAAAAAAATGGACAAAGTAAAATAATAAAATAAAAACAATGTTAAAAAAATTTGAGTCATTAGTGTTATTAACATTGAAATAAAAAATAAAAAATCGAGAGAGTCGTAAAAATAATCGTCAATGAATAAGTATTGGTTTCGTTAATGAGTGAACATCAAAATTCAATATTTATTACTTTAATTGGAACTTCAATAAAAACACGACGACTAATAAGTTATTTCAATGATAAAAACGGCATTAATTAAATAAATTTAACCGATGAAACTCAAAATCAACAAAGAAGATATAATAATCAGTTCAAAGATAAAGAAACACATGGTTTTGATTCATCACAAACAAAGCATGGTGTTTGAAATATATTACATCAAAGTTAACGAAGTTCATAAAATACATAATAACCTATAGGCCAGATTACATCATACATATCCAAAAGACATCTCTAACCAAATAGTGGGCCAAAGGTAAACAAAAAACAGCCTTATATGGCAAGTAAGCACGCGAAAGAGAACAACGAAATAAAATCACAACAGACAACACCCATGCATTTGGAGCCAAGCATGACCTCCATCAAGACATCATTCATTAATTAAATCCACATCATCCTTCGAAGGATCTACTGCATGAAAGGTCGGAAGCAGGTCCCTCCTATGGCCAGATGATGACGTCCCTGCGCCAGCTTCATCCGGTTCATCCAGGGAGGTAGCACTGCTAGATGTTTCAACCAATGCTGACTTTCCAGAGCTAGAACCACCACAATCATTCGAGGCCATACCAGGATATGGAATAATGGGTGACATATAGGCAAAAGGAGGCTTGAAAATGCACTGAAAAATATAAACAAAGTCAATCAAGATTACTAAAAATCAACCAATGGCGAAATTCAAATATAACTAAGATTATGGAATTGAAAATCATTCACCTTAGCAGGGGTGTAGTTCCTTCCAAACAACTTATAAGTTTCGACAACACCATCATCGTTTGTAAGATGAATCACCTCAAGTGCATGCCCAGCCAGATGAACATAGTTTTCCAGTTTCCTAACAACAAACAACACCTCCTTCTCTTTCAATTTTTCCAAACCTTCTCCACTCAAGGCGTAAGCTACCCCCTGAAACAGAACATTTTAAAATTTTCAGCAACCCACCAAGAGCATATTACAACCACAGAAGAAAAATAAACCATTTTACCACTTACCAGCTCATTAAAGTTAAGAGATGGTATATCTAGCAGCAAATGGTCAGCGAGTTCAAATGTTGCAGTGGCCTCACCATCATCCACCACAACCCTTAGCATGCATCTATATGTGATAAATCAAAGGTGATCATTAAAATCATGCTACAAAAGAAATAAATCCATCTACATACGCAAAGAAAACAGGGACATCAACTCACTTGGATCTCACGATAAATGTAGTATGGTGACAATCAACACATTGGTAGAGACCTTCCTTCACAACCATGGCATTTCCACAGTCACACACTGGATGCCACCACTGGTCTACCTGAAAGCAACCAACAATTTTGGCACACACAACTGCGATACCTGTTTCAGGCGACCTAATAAGCTCATGAACAGATTTTGCATGGTGAAAATGAATGAACTCGGAAGGATTTGCAACAGGACTATTTGATGGACCCTTCCCATCGTTGACACGACTACGACCACCACAGAGAACCAACCTATTTACCATGCAAACAATGAATGACACGGAGAGAAAACAAATACAAAATTAACCTATACACGTAGGAGGTAAAGGAGTCCAAATAATGTACAAACCTATTTTTAAATTCAATACACTAAGCAACAGAAGGATTAAGCATTATCCTTGTGATAGACTTGTAGCCCTCCAGCACAACAGATCCTAAAGAAATCATGCAAGCAACACCTTGTTAATAAAAAGCCATGCAGCACCAAGGAATAAATACAAAACACATAAGAAAAAATAACTGCTTTGATCTAATACAAAGTGAATGAGGGAAATAACACAATGACATACTCTCAGTTTTCACAATCTGCGCAAACTGAAGTACAACCAACGGCAAACCAACATAAGAAGCCTTCAACAACTCTTTAAAGTGGTTTAGAATTGGACCCTTAAGATCACAACAAATCTTTCCTCTGAACACGATAGAGATATTCAAACAAAAAAACAGTGAACAAAGATGAAAATGAAGAACAAAAAAGAAAAGCAATTGTATTCAAAACCTTTCATCAGTTAACTCAAGTTTGCCAACTGTAATCAACCCCTCGACATCATCAAGAACATACTCATAATGTAAAGCAGTCAGAAGTCCAATAAAATCTACAAAAAACAAATGATAAGAAAGTAAGTTAATAAACTCACGCAGCTAAGCACAACCACAATAAGAGAAAGAACACACGGAGATAATAACGAACCAACTAAATGGAAGTATTCCAGGCGAGGCCTCAAGATTGCATCAGTCTTACTGCAGGAGAGACCATACCGATGGATAAGAAAGCTGTCATCCAACACAACAACTGTCCTTGGATGCAGCGTTACTTTGTGACGATTTCCGGTAGCTAGAGAACAACTCAGGCTCTCAGAGACATGAAAGATAGTGAGAATATACACGGAAAACTCACGAAAGACATGCGTAAAACGCCCAACACAGTGACTTGGAATGGTGGCCTGGATCTTATTGCCCTAAAAAAAAGGGAGAAAAAACTATCAAATAAAAGAAAAAATGTAAAAATCCTAACTTTTTTCCACACAAAGATACAAACACACAACCATTATCACCAGCACCATGAAGACACTGCATACAAACAAATGGATATAAAGTAGTTCTCATGAGCAAACAAATAAACAAAGCCATTAAGACAAACAAACACACGCACGTACAAAAACTACATAAAAATAAAAACACACATATAAATAGTTTCTTCACCCCAAAAATTAAGAAATAAATAAAGTTTTGATTTTTAAAGTTAGTGTTTTAACTCACATCTATGTCAAGAAGAATGAGCTCAATGGAGTTGACCCTACCAGGTAACAGCTCGCTCTCAACGTTCCACATTCTTATGACCCGAACCTTCACCCTCCAATCCATCCTACCAGTTTTCAAAGCAAGCAAACTGCTAAAGGGTATTAACATTTTGATCTGGTGCAAAAGTCTAGTGCTATTATCACGAGTTTAACCACACACTATGAAGTAGAGACTTGTATTGTTAAACAGAGATAAGTGTTAACTTGAAAGAAAATATAAGAAACTATGTTGGAGAAAGAAAGATGAAAACAATAAGACTCATTTTATAATAATAAGACACTATAGGGTTGGACTCTTCCACTGCTTGTTTCTTCTAAGAAAGGAGGGGTCTAGTATATATATAGGAAAAAAGCTCAACACGTGCATTAGAAGTCGAATTCGAAAAATAAGTAAAATACAATACAATGGCAATAAAATAGTAGGCAATATAAGCAATCTATCTACAAAAGGCATGGAACTGAAGTGCATTTAATACGATCACTGTATCAATGAGAGAGGAGGCAATGAAAGAGATTAAAGATTGATTGGAAGTGCCTTGATATGGAAATCTATTTCCTGTAATGAGTGTGTAAAATTAGTAAGTGCAAAAGATAAACCAAAAAGAACCACAATTAATGCACCTGATTGATTTCTTTGGCATCACAGAGAAGATAAAATATATAGTCATAAAATATTCATGAGTTAAAATATAATACAATGTAATAATCATTTAACCCTCTTTCTTCTCTTCTCTCTCTTTTATCTCATTTTCAAACGTTAGCCGTCACCTCTTTCTTCTTCTTCTTGTGAGAAGGGTGACTTAGGGTCAACTTTGACTCAAAAATCACCCCTCTTAAGTTTTTTTTCCTTATATCATAAATAAATAAGTGATTTCACATATCTCCTATTTTCTTTCGTTTGTTTTTCGATTTTTGCTGTCTCTGAACGACTTTATTTGTTTTGATTTCCCGTCTTTGTGCGGCGTGTTTTTTATTTTCCGTCCTAGCTCGGTGTTTATTTGATTCATGTTGAAAGATCAGCTTCGAGCAAGTGCGGATCCGATCAATAACCATGACTTTGGAATCGTCAAGCACGTTGATCCAGAGACATGAATATTCAGGAGACTTTAATATAGTTGTATTAGTCATATTCGCAAGCATAGATATTTTGCCGTTTTATTCTATTAACGTGGATGTTGTGAGTTTGTTCATAGATTAATTCTTTTTGTGTTTAACGAATGTGAATCTGTATCGCATCGATGTACTCCATCAATTTAAATGAATGAATATCGATTATTTTTGTCGAAAAAAATCAATACAATGTTGATGGATAAAAAAGGCCACATTTAATATTATTTAGTTTTATGTCTTACCAACATTCAATTTTGGGACATGAGAGTGTGATTTTAATCAACGTATGAAGTTCAACCGAGATATAAAATTTGTTTTGAATAGATGAAAATATAAAGTACATCATTAGATAAAATAAACCATAATTAAATTATACAAAGGTAGAAATTATTCAAAACTATATACAATAAACCATGGGATGTAAGGTGAAAATTGAAATTATCAAGAACCACAGGAGGGGTGACAAAGACAAACATCAGCAAGGACAGATTCCACAGTTAATTTATTGAAACAACACAACAATTCGATAATTAACAAATTGGATGAAAAAGAAACCACCAAATAATTAACGATAATGAAGAAGAGCCCTTATCCATAAGACAAATATAAAAGGGAACTATATTGATAAATTGATACGAAGAGACACAAACATGAGAAGGGTTGGGCATGTTAAAAATAACTCGTTTACATTAAACTTGTGGAATTGATAGATTTACTTGTAAGGAAAGAAAATCCACAGATGGGATCCCACCAAACAGACCCAAAAAAACCAATACATGGATAAAATAGTCTAACCAATGGAAAGAACAACACAACACAACTCTTACAACAATAGACATCAATCAAACAGCAAAGCAGTGAAATAAACAACCCAACAATTTGCCTCCCAAATTATTCAAACCCAACAAACAGATATGAAAACTACCCACTCATGTTCCTTGCAACCTTCTCCAGGGTGAACAACTCCTCCTCATAATTGTCACAAGCTCTTTCAATCCACTTTCTCTTAAGACCAGAATCTTTATCACTGCCTCTGCAGATAACCAAATCATCAGCTATAGCATGGATAACTTCCCCATCCTCAAGAAGGTGAGGTCCGACAACCAGATCAGGACTTGATGGAGATTCACCTAGAAGATGACCATGTAAATAATTCTGAACAACAAACATGTGTCAAATAAAAACTAAATCAATAAGAAATTACTTAAAACCAAATAAAAAAAGGAATATACCTTCACATGATAGGAAGGGAGATAGTTAGCAAGATTAAGGAATACATCCAACAAAGAAGAATGAGTGAAAACCCTTAGAACATCGTAAGACAAATATCCATTGATGCAATCAGTGAATTTGCTCTCAACCTCAAATATGAGTGGATCACCGAACATCGAGTCGATCTCGAAAGGATAAATAGAAGAACCTTGTTTCTAAAATAGAATTTAAAAAGCAAAGCAAAGCAAAGTCAATAGGATAAAAAGCAAAACAAATACAATAAGACACCCAAAAAAATTTGGACGAACCGTGTCAAGCAACAATTTGCAAGTGAGAGGTGCAACTTTCCTAACCATATCATCAGTCAGAAGGAATAAAGCTTCATTCTCATAGTCTCCAGCATTCACACGCATCCTAAACCTAGACAATGACA
>Ga0315913_1009485_pt1 | contig 11405 bp, 5 predicted proteins | sample MpolsnodulesMG_FD_207736 | JGI IMG/M metagenome (GOLD analysis project Ga0315913, IMG submission 207736) | Medicago polymorpha root nodule microbial communities from Los Angeles, California, United States - small nodules | ecosystem: Host-associated > Plants > Roots > Nodule | place: USA... | reverse complement strand
TTAGAATTGACGACTAATATATGTTCGCGTTATAAATCAGGGAGAAATACAACGGATTGCTACGGTTTCCCTTATGCACTATCGCTCTGCTGAATTTTGATTAATTTATTCCTCGCTAACTCTCAGTTGGTTTCATATGTCGTTGAACCAAAGTGGGTTTTAGAACAATGTGTTTAAATTATTAATGGTAAAATAATAATTGAATACTCTAATGTATGTTCAAGTGTGCATAACCATAAAATTAAATTCTGATTTAAAGGTCGAGTTTTGGTTCTGATACATCATGCACTACACATAAAGGAAATCATTTTGGTACTAACGAAAAGCATAGAAAACTTCTGAAGACTTAGAAGATGATATGAAGAAAGGTTAAGAAATATTCAAAGCTCTGATCAAATAAAAGATGCATTTAGTCTTGAAGAGTGACGAGAACAATATCTTATGGATACATGCTCTGAAGATAGCAAGTTATGATGGATACAAAGCAAATATCTGATAGTAATATTTGTTTCTTTGTGACCACTTAACGAAACAAACAAAGAAATTCAATGGCAAAGAGAATGTAACAGATCATTCCATAAGTAGCAAATGATTTCTCTACTACTATTCAACGACACTATCCATTAGAGGCAAAGTTTTCAAAACTGATTCAAAGCTTCTTAAGTACGAAATTGATGTGATGGCTCTCTTAAAATAACAACTCTCTCATTTCTCTACTATATGAAGGGAAATCACGATTAGAAAGATAACATAAATAATTTTCCCGTCTTTGTTGCAGACACAAAGACTAAGAAAGATTTGGCGAGAAATCAGAAAACATGGTTGTATTTGCAGCAGAAGTTTTCAAACAGAAAGGAAAGGCGGGAATTTGAATTTTGAACATGTGGTGGACAGAAGCCATCAGAAAGACTCAACTCCTAGAATTTAGGGTTAAATATGTTATTGGTCCCTACATTTTGCTTGACTTTGAATAATAGTCCCTACATTTCAATAAATGTTTTTAAAATCCCTACATTTTTACTCCATTATCATTAATATTCCCTACTGCCAATTTCTTCTTAGTCACCAAACGGAATATTGATGTGGGATAAATATGGATCCCATTTTGTGCCTTTTTTTTTAATCCTATAATAAATAATATATCAAAAGCTACATTAATAAACTAGGCCAAAGTTTTTTTTTATTTTATGAAAGTTACCAAACAAAATCCATAATCAAGGGCAACTGATGCACGATTTATGTGTTGTGGATATGTAATAAAGTGATAAGTAGAGTATCATATCCACAGGGATTGTCCTTTCGTCCAAACAATTCGTGTTACTTATTTTTGTAAGTTGACAGTATAAAAGTTTAGTTGCAATTTTTATTTGTTTGCAACAGAGCAAGGTTACCTGTTTTGGTTGCAGAAAAGTAAGCAGCGGTTAGGATTCTTCGAATCCCCTCTCTATATATATTGTTGGATAATAAATAATGGTATGTCGCGTTTCTTTATCTTAGGTAGAGTTTACAAGTGATGAGGTCATTAATTAGTACGTTACTAACCTACTTGGGTCTATCCCTCCGATGGCTAACTGCACCTATTGATCGCACGATGATCCTTACGTGCGGGGTCTTTCTAATTCAAAGGTAATTGAAACATAAACTTAAATTGGCTTTCCAATGACTCTTAAGGAAATAAATTCCAAGGTTCCCTTAGATCTGCTCATCTATGAATCTTAGGGCACTCATAACACACTCTTTCTACGCTTTCTTAGCAATTCTACAAACGGGCAACCCTAATCTACTCCTACCTTACTAAGGGTTTCAAGAGAATGGTTCTATTAGGTTACAACTTATTTCGGATAGCTAGGCACTTGTTTCTCTAATTACTAACCAGCTAATTCCTAGGTTCGGTAAGGCACCACCCGACTCAATGGGCAACATCCACTAAGTACCTATGTCTAGGGTCAACAATTCTTATGGTACATTTTGCTAGTTAATAATCACTTACTTCCTAGATAAATAGTTAGCAGTAAAGGGTATAAATATTAAGATATAAGCATCCAGTTAGTGATAGCTATTAGGCCCTATCACAACCTAAGTACATAATCTAGGGTTGCACCTCTCACAGAAATATCATTGTACTTAACTTTTGAGTCATATCATTGTACTTCTCTATAAATAGAGACCACATGTAACATATTATAGACTACAAGAGAATAATATAATCATCTTTCTTCTCTCTCTATTCTCTACTTCTCTCTACTTTATTCTTGTTCCTATTTAGTTTCATAACAGGTTATCAGCACGAGCTTACCAACTGAGGTATGCCATTCTTCTTAATCTATTTTTATGTAAATAAGTGTTAATTTTTGTATCAATGATTATATGTTACACTGTTACAATTCCATCAATTGGAACCAGTGCCTTATAGATGCTTTCAATCATTATTATGTGAATTATATTATATTATTGTGTTTATTTATTCTATATGCATTCCTGAAGTATTGCATAATGATTGATCTCATATTATAAAATCGAAGAGATCTATTATATGGGTTCTTGAAGAACTCAATATTACTCTATGTGAATTCTGGAAGAATTCAAAAGTGTGGTTCCTGAAGAACTCACTATTATTCATTGTGAATTCCTGAAGAATTCAAAACCGTAGTTCCTGAAGAACTCAATATTATTCTATGTGAATTTTTGAAAGAATTCCACAGCGTAGTTCTTGAAGAACTTAATATTTTTCTCTTTGAATTCCTGAAGAATTCAAAAGCGTTAATCTACGAAGGATTGCTTGGAGAATTGATTTTATGGTTTAAATTTATTGCATAGTTCTTGAAGAACTTAAAAATCAATCTTTATCCTCGATGAATTCCTGAAGAATTCAATAGTGACGTAGCCTGATGGATTGCACAAAGAATTGATTTGATTTTGAGTAGTTATTGAATAACATAAAAACTCAATTTTTATTGTCCATGAATTTCCGAATAATTCAATTCAATGATATGCATCCCTGAAGGATTGCACAAATAAATTAGAAGTCATATAGTTCTTAATGATCTAATTTGAATACTTGAATTCAATTTAGCTATGTTGCTAAATTTTATTTTAATTCGTGGTTAGTTGAAAATTTCCATAAAAAGGGATGTCAGATGAATTGTTTGTTTAACCAATTGCATATATGGAACAAACTTTCATAACAAATTTTCAACACAAATTTTATGGAACAAATTAATAAAAGATTAGTATGTGAATAAATTTCTGTTTTTGTAACATACATCCCTATAAATATATTAATTTGTTACCTAATATTTGAGTCTTTTTTTTTTTGTTACGTGAATCTTCAAAAACATATTGATTTGTTACATAAATCTCTAATGCTTTTAATTTTATCTTTGAAAATTTTAGTTGCTATATTTTAAATTGTTATGTAACAAATTAATGTAACAAACTATTTAATGATAGACATTTTTTTTGTTACGAATGTAACAACCTTGCAACAAATTTGGGATAGAAGTAACAAATTATTCTAAAGAATTATTCATATTTTTACTATCTTTTCATTTACAACTATTAAAATGATAGTGTTAATAATTGTGTTGTCTTATAAAACATCATTTAAATTTAATGTACAGTTCTCAAAGAACCAATATTTTAATTTCAAACATTTTTATAAAAATAAAAATAAAAAAATAAGAAAAAAGTGGCTTTCTTTTATCTTCATTTATAAATATTTGTGTTTGATTTTCTAATAAAACTACACATTTAAAACATGGTAAAAATTTATAAGATCTATTTGATCTGGTAAGAAGAAGGTGAAAATATGAGACAATATGTGTATTTATATATCACTCGAATATGCTTCTGAAGTAGCAAAATAAGTGAATATCTTCAATAATATTTTTGAAAGATTAGTCAAATTTAGTTTCTTTTTGGCCTTTTCAAAACAAAACAAAAAAAAGATTAGTCACATTTGTAATTGAACAAAGAGCGATTCTTGATTAAAATGGTGAAAAGTCACATTGAACGTCAATCCCAAAAGTGAATTGCTCATACTATTTATTTTATACAACCAATATCGTGGTTATGGTAATTAATTTAGTAGAGATTACTATTGATATGATGCATGTCAAGGTCATAATTCCATTAGTGTAAGCTTATATCAGTTGGGAAACTAGTGGTATTATATGGATTGAATCGTGCAAGATGGTTTTCCTTATTCTATGATCAAATTTTGGTTGTGATTTTCTTCTTATTGCATAACACTTTTTGAAGGCTTAACTTACAAGGTGCGCACAAACTCTTCTTTACGTAATTCTTGAAAATTCCTTCATGATTATTATCTCATAAATATTTTATGTTAGATATGTATTATTTTCTAATGAAATAAATTAATTTTATTTTGATGTCACACATAATTTACATTTTGGAGATGTCAAACTTTGAAAAGTTATTTTATTCGTAAGTTGTGTGTGGCTAAATAGTACCTTGAAAGAAAAAATTGTATGATTTATAAATTTTTACTTGTTCAAGAAATTCCGTGTTTAGTTTATTTTATAATTGATATAATTATGGTAATGCAAAAGATTAATCAAGGTTTTAAAATGTTCATTATGTAATTTCATTTGGGTAGAATTTTGTTGTTGTTTATTATTGTTTCAAATGGATTGGAATAAATAAAACATATACTATTGTGCTTACAAATCATGTTTCAAATACGGATTCTTGAGTTTATTAAACAATCCCAAAAGGATTGCTCAAATAATGATTTTTTATCACTTGTGATAAAGTTCCTGAAGAACTACAAAATTATTGAAGGCACCTGAAGAGCTAATTTATTGTTGCATGGAGGAATAAAGTTACACAATAAGATTATATTCTCATAATTTTTTTATTCAGATATAAGATATCCATTTAAATTATTAAATATCTCTGTATTACGGGATATACTCTCAAGAAAATAAGTGTAGTGAATTTATACTACACTTATATTAGTGCAATGGAAGCACAAATTATTGTAAACCCGAAGTTTACATATTATATTATTTGTGCAATGGATGCACATATTATTGTAAACCAGAAGTTTACAAATTATATTATTTGTGGAATAGAAGCACATATTATCGTAAACTAGAAGTTTACAAATTATATTAAATTTATCGTTGGCAAGACCGGTTGGGTTATCCCGGATCTATTATGATGCAGAAACTAGTTGAAAATATGGAAATATATTGAAGAGCCAGGAGATTCTTCAATCTAGTAACTTTTGTGTGTTACTAGTTCTCAAAGGAAGTTGACAATTTAAGGGAATGAATCTCTCAGTTGTATAAGGTGATATATAAATCAGTACACCGATCATGTGAATCACTTGAATATTATATGACTTGAATCGATGTGTAACACCCTAAACCCCGCATATCATTTTCTAATAAAAAAATAATAATTATTAAAGCACGTAAGGGTGTCACACATCTTCATCAAATCAAAAGTACTTTATTTAGATTAAAAAAACGTCACAACGGAATAGTTTTCATAAACTTTAAAGTATACATCTTATTATCGTATTCAAAATTAACGCGACAAAATTTGAATCAATGATTTAATCAGAATAAACAATCAAACATATAATTACAGCAATAAATTAGAGCACGAATATAACATGAATTTATTAAAAGATTATGAATACAAGGAAGAAAAACATAACCCTTCACTACCCACATGAGTACACAACCCTTATGATGAATAAAACTCCCCCCTTACCTCTAGTTTGGAGAATATGATGAATCCCTACGGTGAAATCTCTCTTCAGGTTCTTCTTTCTATGTCACCTTGCTTTTTCTCTCCACAACCCTAGTTTTTCTTTGATCTCTAATCTTTTCTCTGTTTGTTGTAACCCTATTTTTATAATGCCCTCATCTATTTATATTTTATAATCATCAGTTAAGTTTGTTACTAATCTATTCAAATTACTATCTGCACCTCTCGAATTTGTTACTATTCTTTCTGTAACTACACTGTCTTGCTATTTACACTCTCCTATGCTTAAATCATTAAAGCATTACTCAACTCACTAACTACACCTCTTTTCTACCAAATTTTACTAGTCCACATTTGTTCGCACTCTACTTTATTATTCTCTCTAAAAACTATATTTTCTTCCTAAATATTATTTTCTCTCACTCTTTAACTGACTAACCAATCCATCTATCTTCTCCTTACCTATTCTTCTAATAAATACGAATATTTAAATTAATGCTACCTAACAATCAATACTATTAATAATAATAGCACTAATATTATTTAATAATAATACTAATAAATTAATATTTAAAATTTGGGGTGTTACACGATGCATCAACTAAATGATCACATATGGTTATTGTCAACTCACAACCAGAAGTTTGTGAGATTATTTTGTCAACAAAATTTGACTAAGAGTTTATTTTCTGAAATTTTTAGAAATCATTTGATAAGTATCATTTGTCAATTGAAATTGATATTGAATAGCATGTAGCATATGCTCATAAAAATGGACTTGAAGATCCATTCTTTAGACGTATAAAGTTAATTGTATGATTGATACTTATCAGACCATACCTTAAAACTCTATTTTGGTTATGAGACCATGTCTTATAAACTCAAATTTTGGGAATCAACAATCTTGTATGTATATTGATTTGTATCAAGCCAACGCATTACTATATATAAGTTCTCCCTTAATTTATCATTGGTTGTGGGTTAACAACCTAATATTTCTCATCTAAGTGGATGTTTGGATGTGTTGCGTATATCACAATTGCTCCAATATAATGCACTACAATAAATCTTGATAGAATATTGGGAAAATACATTTGATATGAATCTTCATCTATCATTAATTGTACTAAGCCAACTTGTTTACAGCCTAGTAGGCTGATTGTCAATTGATGGATTAGTTTTCCCAATATTAGGGGGAGATAATAAGCAGATGAAAATGTGAACCTGAAGTTCAAATAAATTATTTTAAAGAAAATATTATTGTCTCGTCTTGATCCTCAAAATGTAACTCATTTGCAAAGTTAAATAAATCAAATATCAACTGTTAATGCTCCAAACGAAATAGATGTCCATATCTAATATTGCAAATGAGTCTCAACCGTGCCTGAAGCATGGTGGATCAATCGGTTTCAAATATAAAAAGTCTCGAATAAGAAAAGGAGATTAAAGGAATGATAACCCAAACAAGGATATAGAAACTCTAAAAGAGTTTTATGACATAATTTATTTTTTCAGTTCCAGAAGAACTGATCAGGTACCTAAAACTTATGAAATATCGATAAATTATGTCATGAATGAAAGATCTCAATGGAATGAAATGGAACCGAAATGAAGTCAACGTCGACGTATTTTTGGATATATAATATAGCGCTATATGTTATAAGTAATAATGAGGATCATGGGTTAAAGTCTATTAAAGTTATAGATAATGAAAATATTTACAAATGAAAAGAGACAATTCTAGTGAAATCAAACTCGCTTCATAAAGCAAACTTTGTTTGGACTTGTAGTCCGCACACTTGAAAGTGTGAAATTAAATGGATATGCTATATTTTTCGCGCGAAAAGGGAATTAGACTGGAAAAATACATATATAGAGTTTGATATGTTCACTAGAAGTGAATTGGTAAATGTCTAACATTTATTTTTAAGAGACATATTCACCTGAAGTGAATTTGAGAACTTTTTCATACTTGATTATGTTCAGTAGCACATGAAAGGCTCAAATTATATTAAAGATGTGTTACAATTTATTTGTATGGCTTATTTAATAGCGATGATTATATGAAACTCCCTGAAGGATTACATCTGTGTAAAACATACAATCAAAACTATTGAAGAGATGACATCATTTGTCCATTTTAAGGATTTGAAATGAATTTGTTATAATCGATTTTATGATAATCGTATATATATTATTAGAACTCCTGAAGAGATTCTAAAATTTATTATATAAATATTGATATGAACAAATCTAATTGATTATGTACTAGAATGATTGTGATCTCACTTGATGTGAGTAAAGATCACGTCTTCAAGAAAAACATTAACAATTTGAATTGGTCAGGTGAGGATACAAATGTGTTTTGCTTATTATATATATCGTAGTATTTTTTTGTCAATATTAGTAAATACAGATATTGCGGCAGAGTCAAGCATACAATTTGTATCTTAGAGAAACAACACTATCATCCGATCATTTGAAAATGGTAGCACTACATTAAGGAAGTGGAGAATGCTCTTTGTTAAGGATTATTATTTCACACATACAAGAAACTTATGGTTTTCTAATTTTAAAAGGAGGTTCTTTCAACAACTCAATATGAAGATATCTCAAGAGCTGCTAATTTGGAGAAGAGTGTGGAGATATATCATTTATTCCTACAGAGTTACCGCCAAGTAAAGATTTTGAGTAACTAGTATAAAAGATTGTTTAAACTTCTTGGTCTCATATATAATTGTCTTTATGAGGGGGAGACAAAAAATTTCTACACTCTTTTTCCCTTAACCATGGTTTTATCCCATTGGGTTTTCCTAGTAAGGTTTTTAACGAGGCAGATTATGACACAAAAGGATGTTGTACTCTTTTTCCCTTCACTAGAATTTTTTTCCACTGGGTTTTTCTCTAGTAAGGTTTTAATGAGGCATATCCTTGATGGACATCCAAAGGGGAGTGTTATGAATATAATAAGTGGATATCCACAAACCCTTGTACTTATCTTTTAAGTGACAGCATATTACTTATCCTCTAAGTCACACCTATTTATACTTATCCCTTAACTACTTAACTCTTAAGTTATATCATTGTACTTCTCTATAAATAGAGACCACATGTAACATATTATAGACTATAAGAGAATAATATTATCATCTTTCGTTTCTCTCTCTCTATTCTCTACTTCTCTCAACTTTATTCTTGTTCCTATTTAGTTTCATAACATAAAGCATCTTATTAGTCTCGTGAGCATAACTCAGTTGATAGGACAATGCATTATTATATGCAAGGGTCGGGGTTCGAACCTCGGACACCCCACTTATTCACCTTATAAGGTGAATTCTAGCCACTAGGCTACCTGACCAAAAAAAAAAAAAAGCATCTTATTAGAATATGTCTATATTCATTGTATATTTGACTTTTAAATATGAATTATATTCATTAGCCATGAATTATATTCATTAGCAATTATGTACTTACCAAAATAGGATTAACAACAGTTGTATATTATTCTGAAATCATATCAATGAAAGGAATGGGATTACATTTCTACTTGGTATCAAACTTACAGATCCAAACCTAATTCTTTCTCTCCACAACCGATTCCCTTTCCTCTTTCCCTGCCATGTCTATGAGCTCATCCCCCTCAAACGATGAGAACGACACTTCGCTGAAATCAAACCCCTCTGGTCCACCTGCGGCAAAAACTAATTACCACACTGCCTTCTCCATCACCAACGTCAAAACCATCATCCCGATAACGTTGGATAATGACTCTGACCTGTATCTATCATGGTCCGCCCTTTTCACAATGCAAGCACGTGACTACAACGTCCTTGATCATATCATTCCACTGTCTGAAGAGTCAGCCATCAAAGTTGCGGCAACTATCACGGAAAACGATTTTGATCTTTGGAATCGTCTTGATACGGTGATATTGCAATGGATGTATGCAATCATCACACAATATATCCTTAACTCAATTCTTGTGATCAATGACACTGCTGAAGCATGTTGGAGCCGTATCGCCGCAATGTTTAATGACAACAAACATGCGCGTGTCGTTCAACTTGAAAATCAATTCGGTAACACCAACCTGGAAGATTTTCCATTCACCAAAGCTTATTGCAACTTACTTAAGCTTCTCTTCGACCAACTGGCTAACGTTGGCTCTCCTGTCACTAATACCTGTTTAGTATTTAATATGATTTCCGGTCTCACTGATGTGTATGCTGGATTTGTAATCTACAAAATCACGGTTAGAACTTGAAGAAACCACAATGATTCAACGTGTTGCCCATGGTTTTAACTCCTCTAATACAATGACACTCTTGCTCAAAATTGTATATGATGAAGATGTCACCCACAGCCCCCTCACTGATCACAACCGCGCCACACCAATAAACAATAACCGCGGTAACCGAGGCAAAAGAAACCACCGCAAAACTGGCGGCTGGAACACATGGCGAGGTTGAAGAACCGACTCCAACAACTATGGTGGTGGTGGACGCAGGTAGCAACAACATCAGTGGCAGCAATGGGGCCCTTACATACCCATCCTACGATTGGGGTAGACGCAACAACAATCCCAACCCTCAGGAAGGTAGAGTTCTTGGACCTAGACCTCAACAATCTGTTTTCAATGTCAACACACCTAACCCAACCGACATTGAAAATGCCATTCGCACTCTCAACCTTCCGCATCCGGACCCATCTTTGTATATGGACACCGGAGCCATTTCCCACATGACGTTCTCGCAAGGTAATCTCTCGTCTTATTTTAACTTGAGCTAAAAAAATAATATCATCGTAGGAAATGGTCACTCTATTCCAATTTATGGTTTTGGCAATACACAAATAACACCTTTCACCCTTCTCCTGTCCTAAAAAATGTGCTACATTCCCCAAATTTAATCAAAAACTTAATTTTGATTCGTAAATTTACTACATATAATAAGGTTTCAATTGAATTTGTCCCGTTTGTTTTTTCTGTGAAGGATTTTCAGACGGGGATGCCTCTAATGAGAAATGTGAGCCAAGGTGACCTTTACCCCATCACTACCGCCACCTCTACTAATAAGTCGAGGTTACAGTTTCCTTTGCAGCTTTGTCATCATCCCATTGGCATGATCGTTTGGGTCATCCGGGAGAAAATGTTTTAAATTCTCTTAGGCAAAACAAGTTGATTGAATGTAATAACTCTAGAAGATTACATTCTCATATTTGTAATTCATGTCATCTTGGTAAACTTGTTAAATTGCCTTTCATGAATTCTCATAATAGAAGTTTGTTGCCATTTGACACTACAAGAAATTTAGCATTTTGCGACACTTCATCTGCGACCCTTGCTTCAAAACTGCCTCAAAGTACACATTTGCGACTTTAGTTGCGGCTGTTTGGCCCAACTGTCGCAGGTTTTAAACAAAATTTTACAAGGCGCCTACTCAATTTCATAGTCCCGCTTTTGACCCAATTTTTTTATTCAAATCCAACTTTTTCTGAGTCTCCCACAACTTCTAAATCCTATTCCCTAATCTCCAATATTTAATCTTCAATATTACTCTTTAATCTCCAATTTCTAGAAACGTAACTCCAATTTCATCTCAATCTCGCATCAATTTGTCCCCTATCTGCTTCAGGCCTCAACCTCATCTCTCCTCAATCTCTCT
>Ga0315913_1009481_pt1 | contig 11412 bp, 6 predicted proteins | sample MpolsnodulesMG_FD_207736 | JGI IMG/M metagenome (GOLD analysis project Ga0315913, IMG submission 207736) | Medicago polymorpha root nodule microbial communities from Los Angeles, California, United States - small nodules | ecosystem: Host-associated > Plants > Roots > Nodule | place: USA... | reverse complement strand
CTGTTTGCAAAAAAAACATGAAAACAGCTTATGACATGTTCATAAGCTGTTTTCAGCTTATTTTCATAAGTTCCCCAAGATATCTTACGAAAACAACTATATCTTAAAAGGAAAACAATTTAACATTATTTTATCATTTGTTATAGAAATAGCTTATACGCAAGTGCTTATCATGATAAGAGCTTATACTATAAACACTTGGAAGTCTTTCTATAAGAACTCGTGAAAACGGCTTACGACATGTTCATAAGCTATTTTCAGCTTATTTTCATAAGCTCTCCAAGAAAGCTTATGATTCGTACGAAAATAGCATATATACACAAACGCTTGTCATGATAAGAGCTTATACTATAAGCTGCATATTCCATGCGAAATTGAGGAGAAAAATCTACCGATTACAGCGTTAACAGAAAATTGAAAGAAAAAAAAGTGAAACAGCGAAATGAGAAAGACATGCACATTGATGAGGGAAACGAAACAAGTAAAATTGGTGTGCAGTGATGAACCCTAAAGATGAAGTATCGTTGAGAATGCAAAACAGAGAAAAAAGATCAAAAAAAAATGTTGAGAGTGATCAGAAAACTAACCACCGGAGTTGAAGCTCGTCGAGGAGAGAGACGGAAAGAGTAAGTGAAGAGTGTTGTTAGGGTTTTTGTTACTTTACTTACATTTTGGGCCTACTAATTGCTCACAGACACCTCAAATTTCCAAAAATACCCTTGACGGTGTCAGTAAGTAATTAATGTTCGTTGTGGAACGAGAGTTAACTATCATTTAGATGTTTGTTGATAAGTGTTTTCAAATGTTGCAAATGGTCAACCATGATTTGCGCACTTGACGGTTTTAACTCATGTTCAATGTCAAACGGTAGTTAGTTAACTACCGTTGAAGATATTTTTTGGAATTCGATATGCTTGTGATTGTTAGATGTTTAAAAGAGAAATTCTCTTCTTTCTTTCCTTTTTTATATTTAAATGCATTTTCGGTTCTCTAATTTGAAAAATGATCTTTTAGGCGCATTGCATTGATCACATGTACCTTAAACTTCCAAAAAAAAACCACCATCACGAGTTACAAAGAGTTCGCTTGTGAACGGGGGTTACAAACATTTCGCTGCTGAATGGGAATTACAAACCTTTTCACTGTGCACATATATAGAATAAAAAAAAACACAAACCACCATTGCTTTCAATCATACTTACATTTTCACATCCTACTCCGACAAATAAACTCCATAAAATTTCTTCAAACTCAAACAAAAATAAGTGTTCAAAATCTCTTAAAATAACAATATGAATTTTATATGTTAGGATTTTGAAATTGGTTGTTATAAGTTAGGGTTTTTGAAATTGTCTATTATGGTTGTGAGTTAGAGGGTTGTTTGGGTAATTGTTAATCAATTATAATGTTGTTTAAACTGTGAATATAGTTTAAATTAAGTATTAGTGCATTGTAGTAATTTAAGAGTTGAAATAACACAATGAAAATTTTATTTTACTTTTTTTTCTAGGTGTTTGATGAAATGTTTCAAAGAATATTTAATTGATATTTGTTGTTGTGTAGATATGGCTAACGACGCTGGGAGGGTTAGACTCGACATGCCGGCCCAAACACAACTCCATATGCAAAGAACGTGTTACAACTAATCCTCTTCCTAAACGGGGCTCGCATAGGCAGAACAAGCAGCAATATGATAACTAGTACGAGCAACAATACGACGAGTTGACAAACTTGCCATCACCAACCATTGGCGGAGCATCTTATGTCATACGGTGGTGGACCTTCTGATTAGTCTTTGTTGTCTAATATGATGGTGGACCCTATACCATAGCATAATTTTTACTTGTATTGATGATTTATATTTATTTTATTTTTTCTTTGTTTTTTAAGGACGCAATAAATCACTTCGATGTGTTAGCAATGGTATGAAGATATCTGACATTACTTCAAAAAAAATGAAGATAGCTGACATGCAACACACGTCACATCATCTAATTTGGTTTTGAAATATGGTGAATGCTTTCGGTCTTTGTTCGCTTCTTACTACACCATTTAACTTTCACAGAACGATGACATAAAGAGATCGACAACTTTCACTTGCACGTTGAGGAAATGACAATCACAGTGGATGATGTGTCATGTCTTCTTCACTTGTCTATCTAGTATCCATGGTAGGTTGATGAATCATCAAACGAAAATATCTAATAATACGGTTTTGCTTTTCTATCTAAATTGCTTGGTGTAGACATTGATGATGCAAATATTTAAGGATCATCACATAATTTTATGAATTTTTGAGTGTTATTGAATTTTGAATGTTGAGTGTGTTAAGAGTATTTAAGTGTGTTTGTGAGTTGAGTATGTTAAGTGTTTGTGTATTGCATCGTCAATTCTGCATTTTGGTTGTTGCGACTACATTTCTTCCTTCTACTGCATCTTAACTCCTAATCATAAGCGAGCAATTCGTAACTTCCGATAGGGATAATTTCATAACATACTACGATAAAGAAAAATTGCCTAGAAAAACATATGATAAAATCACAATGACTTTTCTATTTCAAAAAAAATATAGAAGATCATTTTCGTAGTTATGGTTAGCTCTTGTAGTAATGATTGTGATTAAACTCCTCTTTTCTTTTAAAGTTATGTTGGGTAGTTATGGTTAATTTTTTTATTTCCCCCTTTTTAATTGTAAAAAGATAGTCCTTAGACTTGAAGATTATGGGTTCAACTCTATTAATTTTATTGGAGGAAGGTAAATATAAATCCTTTTATAAAGTAAATTTCTTCTACCTTAAACTGCAACACCATTCACTCGCCATAAATTATAATAATAAATAACACATAACAATATATTACTAATATTCTGCTAAAAAAATATAACACTAATATAATAATAACATTTATATGTGACAAATATACTTTTTCTTAGAGTAAACCACTAAATTAGTCCATGTCTTTGTAAATCATTCTTAAATTAGTCCGTGACTATATTAATATTTCAAAATAGTCATTGTCTTTGTTAAAAGTTTCACAGTTAAGTCTCTCGCCATGTGACAAAAATATCAAAACAACGATATAATTGAGAAGAGACCTTTGACAACATTTCAAAATAGTTCTTTCAAAAAAAAAAATCAAAATAGACATTGTCTTTGTCAAAAGTTTTTCAATTAAGTGTCTCGTCATGTGATAAAACACAGAGACAGAGATCTAATTGAGAACTTTTGACAAAAACTATTTTGAAATATTAATAGAGTCGGTGACTAATTTCAGAGTGACTTACAAAAAAAGAGACTAAATTGATGGTTTACTTTTTTTAGTTAAGAAAAGTAAAACGAGTTTAGTCATACATATCGCTGCACCAAAGTTTTGTAATTTTGATTATTGCTTTGTTTCTTGATAGATTAGTGATATTTGAACAACCATTTTAGACAACTTTGGTGACAACCTTCTTTTTCTACCTTCTTTTTCTATCTTTTTATTGGTCAAAAATAATAGAGAGAGAAAAAGGAAGAGAGAGAATAAGAGCATAATGTGAGTATGAGAGAGAAATTTGTCAAAAAGTTGTAACAAAGTGGTTGTACAAATATCATTTCTCTTTTTGATATAACCAAAATGAATTTATAGAGAAACCAAATGTTTTTTTTTTTTACTAATAGAGAAAGTAAAGTGATAATAGTCATTTTGATTTCTAAACGTATAACGAGTAATCACAATAAGTCATGAATGTATGAAAATTTTAAAATAATTATTGATTGTGCATTTCGTTAATCAAAATAGTCACTCAAAAATGTTATGTTAACATTGTCATATTTGTTCTTCAATATATTTTTTAGGCCTAAGCCTAACATGCGGCCTGTCATAAGTTTATTTTTTAGGCCTGAACATGGCCTCGTGAAAACCTGATGTGATATGTTAGTCGGTTTTAAAGTCTATTTCATATAAACATCTTTAAATAAGTAATGAGATTCAAGTTTGAATAGACTGACGACCTGATAAATCAATGCGATTAAACCTCCTTTTAATATTTAACATGATTATTTAAAAAATTTGACTATATATTATATCATATTTCAATTATAGTTTGTAATAATACACTTAAATATGCAAAAAAATGTATACTAATAAGCTTAAATTATTGAAAAAGTTAAGAAATTTATAATTTCATTCAAAATACAAAATATAATAAAATTAATATAGTAATAAACAATATTATTCATTTTTTATTTAAATAGACCTGTCTGATAAGTCTAATAAGTTTTTTATATGATCCATTGCATGACCTTTTTAGTTAAATAGAATTCTTAAGAAATCTAAATCTTCCCTATTTAAAAAAAATCATACTATAACCTAACTTATCATAAATTAGACCGTATGTCCCCAAAGGTCGACCTGAAGTATTTCATCCCTATCTCCAAGGTAAATGTTAAAATGCATTAGAACTCAATCTCTTTACTCTTTCCAAAAGCTACTATAGGTTGGCGTTATTCACGTTTACATACCAAACGCATCATATCCTACTTGCTATTATTAAATTCTCTTTTAACCTTGTCTCTGTCTAGGATTCTGTTTTGCTTGATCTGTCAAAAACACAAGATTGTTCTTTTGCTAATAAAAGTTGTCTGGCTCGGTTAATGATTATAAAGAGTATAAATATTGTGAAACTATATGAAATTAAATTATAGTTGGGTTGTTTAGATTGATTGAAGACTCTTTAAGGATTGTGAATTAAAAAACTATTTATTAATAATTTCTAATACTTTAATTTTCGTTTTTTTGAATACACAAATTTCATTTTTTTTAGCAAAAAATCACAAATTTCTATAAAAATTTACTATTTAAATTTTTTAAAAAGTGCATTTAGATCATTAGTTAGTATTTCTATTAAGAGTTGCGTTATTTGAACATCTTTTATATGATAACTTTTAAGATAACCAAAATTTTACAAAGAATATGATGTATTGACAGAAAAACTAAAACAAATATCATTTCTCTTGGTAACAGGTTTGAGTACCCCTATACTCACATCAATGAAACTTCAAAGAGTACAACAATTTTTTAAGATTTAGAAGACAAAGGGTTCAACAATTTGGGTCATGTAATAAACACGACATCACCGCAGCGTGTTTCACGTTAAGAGACTAATTGCATCAGATACTACTTGATATGATTTATATATTCTTGTTGCTATTTAAAGTGTTTCGGATTCTTTTTAGCTTCTGACAAAAGAAGAAGAAGATTGTTTTATATGCTAATAAAAGTTGCCGTCAAGCTTACAATATGGTTCCTTTAAAAGAAAATTACAATATTTTTATTTATTTTGTTGAATAAATCATAGTAGCTTTACAATATGGTTGGCCTGGTTATAAAAAATATAAATATTGTGAATCTATATGAAATTAAATCATAGTAGGTTTATATAGATTTATCCAAGAGTTTTTTTTACTAAAGATTGATTAAAGAGTTTAATATTTAAACATGGATTCTACAAATATTTTTACACCAAAATTCCATTAGATTTCATCTTTTAGATATATTGTAGTTTTATTTTTTATGATATAGACATGAAAATCTAAACAGTTATAAGATCTTTTTTTTCTGAAGAGACTAAAATGAAATATATTACTCAACAAGTGGTTCCTCCTAGCACAAGGCGTACTAGGAAAAGAACAAAGTCACAACCTTATTTACAGGGAAAAGGGAACCAACATACAGAACATAAAAAACATAGAAAGAAGTAGCATTATCATATGCCCAACATAATGACCGGATTAAGCCACCATCCATGGTAGTTGACAGCGAGGTTGGGAAGTTTCGCTTTCAACCACGTAAATGAAAGAGACTTAATCTTGTCTACAATCTGTTGAGATGAACACACTTTATCATTGAATAACCTGCTATTTCTTTCTTTCCATATTTCCCACGTAGTTGCATACCAAATCAGATGCAACATTGATTGCCGCACCCTAGAAAATTGCCACCAAGAGAACCAAACTGAATGAGGGAGTCCGTCGGGTCATATGGAAGGACCGTGCAGACACCCAGCCAGCGGTGAATCAAATGCCAGACATCACCAAAAATATTACAATGTAAAAATAAATGAGTGGAAGATTCAAGCAAGCCACAACCACCAACGCATAACCTGTCATCAGCAGCTATAACTCCACGCCGATGCAGGTTGTCCTTTGTTGGCAACCGGTCACGAAACAAACGCCAAGTAAAAAGAACAACCTTCAACGGAATATCCTTATGCCAAAGAACCTTTGTAGAAACCGTAGTGTCAATAAGTTGATGATGAATCATACTTTTATATGCACTCCGAACCGTGTAAGCATTACTCGCGTCCACCTTCCAATGCCACTTATCGTCCTTATCAACCTGCAATGTCACATTTCGAAGCAATAAACATAATTCCCCCACAGCCTCCTCCTCCCACGCAAACAGCCCCCGCCTCCACTTCCACGCCTCACCACCCTCCCCCACCCTAACTGACACATATCAAACACAGACACCTCCTTAAGGAGCGAAAGATCAAACAATCTGCTAAAACGCTCCCTAAGCATCTTCCCTCCAACCCACACATCCGACAAAAACAAAGTGAGCTTACCATTACCCACGACACAGCTAACATGCTCACTAAACCACTCCTCCCTACGAAAAGTAGAAATAACCCGCCACCAAGAAGAGGCGTTTCTACCTCCATCTAACAACTGACCGCCCTCCACACCATATCGGGCCAACAACACCCTAAACCACAAGCTATTCCTATCCACCAACAGCCTCCAACACCATTTTCCTAGAAGAGCATAATTAAACTCCCTAATTCTCCTAACCCCCAATCCACCAACCTCATTACTCTGACAGACTGTATTCCAATCCACCCAAGAAATTTCCCTGTGGTCCTCACTCCCCCCCCCCCCCCCAAAAGAATACAATTAAAAATAGATTCAATAGAGGAGATGATACCTGCCGGAGCCTTGAAAAAAGAAAGAGCATAAACAGACAACGATGACAGGACAGACTTCAGCAGAACCAGTCGACCACCCAAAGATAAGTGTTTTGATTTCCAACCCGACAGTCTAGACTTAATTCGATTAATTATAGGCTCCCAAAACGATAGGTGTCGCGTGTTACCACCAATAGGCAGCCCCAAATACACAAATGGCAAATGACCCACCCTGCACTGTAACAACCTTGCCGCCTCTACCAACCACGACCCCTCAACATTAACACCAACCAATTGACTTTTGGAAAAGTTCACCTTCAATCCAGACAACGATTCAAAAAGAAGAAGAACAGCACGCATACCCCTCATATTGGCCCAAGTTTTCTCACCCAAAATTAAAGTATCATCCGCAAATTGTAAATGAGACACAATGACAGATTCACTTCCTCCCATATGATAACCCGAAAAAAGATTATTAACAGACAGCGACTCCATCAAAACATGAAAACCCTCCGCCGCCAAGAGAAACAGGAAAGGAGACAAGGGGTCGCCCTGCCTCAGGCCCCTCTTCAAAGGAAACTCCGCCGTCGGAGAGCCATTAACCAAAACTGAAACAGATGTTGTTCCTATACATTCCAATATCCACTTCCTCCATAGAGTCGGGAACCCCATCTTTTGCATTACTTCGTCCAGATAACCCTGGAGTCATAAGCTTTCTCGAAATCTACATTAAACAATAATAACTCCTTATTACTCTTACGGGCTTCGTCAACAATCTCATTTGCAACCAAAATTCCATCCAGGATTTGTCGGCCTTTAATAAAAGTAGACTGCGAATCCGAAATGATTGACCCCATAATCGAGCGAAGTTTATTTGCAAGGACCTTTGATAAAATCTTATACATACTTCCCACCAGAGAAATGGGTCCAAAATCATTCAAGTGTTGGGGACTAACAACCTTAAGAATAAGAGCAATGAAGGTGTTATTTATCCCCTTGGTCAACCTTCCATTCCTATGGAATTCCACAATGAAGCGCATCACATCATCCTTCAATATATCCCAAAACTCTTTAATGAATCCAAAAGAGATGCCATCTGGTCCCGAACTTTTAAAATTATCACAATCCTACACTGCAGCCTTCACCTCCTCCAAAGAAAATGGTTTTACCAAACCGCCCCCCTCAGCGTGAGACAAAGAACGAAAATGGAGGCCATCCATACTTGGGCGCTCCTCAACACGGGATTGGAAGTGGGAAGAAAAGTGTGAATGGATGGCTGCACGCACATTATCAACCCCTTCCACCGGCACCCCATTCACAAGAAAAGAAGTCACGACATTTTTTCTCTTCCTATGGGACATAGTAGCATGAAATTTTTTTGTATTAGCGTCCCCTTCACCGAGCCATCGATCTCTCGATTGCTGCCAACAAATACTATTATTTATCCGAGATAAAGAAAACAAATCCTCGGATAACCCATGGAGCTCCTCTACCTCATCATCAATTAACTCGACAGACTCCCCTTTCAAATCAATAGCAGTGATTTTATCCTTCAGAAGCAATATTTTTGATGGTATATTCTGAGAATGTCGCTGATGCCACTCTTTTAAAGCCAATTTAATTAACTTGATTTTTTCCTTCAACACACAACCGCCCCAGCCCTCCACAAGCAAAGAGTTCCATTGTTCACGGACAAAAGTTTTATAACCCGGAAACTTTTCCCAACATTTTAGCATTCGGAGTGGTTTAGGTCCCCAATTTTCCACATCAATAGATAACTGAAGAGGGCAATGATCTGACACCCCCCTCGACGAAGCCGATTGAGCACAATTAGGCCAAGTCAGACACCACTCTTCGGATAGCAAAAACCGATCAAGGCGGCTCATAGATCTCCCGTCCCCACGATACCAAGTAAAGCTCCGACCACGGAGAGGAAGATCAATCAGTAAATGGCCGTCAATAAACTGATTAAAATTAGCAGACCCAGCCTGTCTACTCAGCACACCCACACTACGACGCTCCTCCACACAACAGACCGCATTAAAGTCACCACAAATACAAATATTATGACCCACATAGGAATTCAACTTCACAGAAATATTATCCCACAGAACCTGCTGTCTGGATACATCACACGGTGCATAAACGTTAAACAAGACAAAGCACTCGTTGGTCTTCAGAAAACGACCTATAGTCACCAAAACATGCTCAAAAGAAATGGTTGTCGTAACTGTGACCTCATTAACATCCCATAGTGTCACCAGACCACCCGAAGAACCTATCGAAGGCTGATAGGAATACTCTACAGTGTCATCCCCCCATAATGATTTACAAATTACAGAGTCAACCACTGACAACTTTGTTTCTTGTATACAAAGAATAAACGGCTGTTTTTCCTTCACCAATATACAAACTTCCCTCCTTTTTTCAAACCCCCCTAACCCCCTGACATTCCAAGAAATAATATTCATTACAAACACTGACACCACTACCTACCTACTACTCTCACAACCTACAACCTACTTCCCACCTCCATCACCCTCCTTATTAAATATAGGGTTAAATATATTTTTGGTCCCTATAAAATTGAGAACTTCTAAGTTTAGTCTTTATTTAATTTTAATAGGTTTTTTAGTCCCTAAAAAAAAAATTACTTCTAATTGCTAAAACAAAGTTTGTTTAATTATCCTTAAACTCTTAAATTTTTGAACGATTTTTTTGAGACAAGTTTAGAACACCATGAAAGGTTCAATTACTAAAATTTAGAATTTTTTAACATGAAACGAATTAAATATGAATTTTTTAAAATGGTAAAAGTAATAAAATCTGGACATATAAATCAAATTTTGCGATAATTTTTTGCGGGAGAACTTTTAGTAATGTTCTTAACACGTCTACAAAAAATTGTTAAAAAACTTGAGAGTTTAAGCATAAATTAAAAAAATTTAAATTGAGCAGGGACTAATACTGAGTGCATAATTTTTTTGTAGGGACTAAAAAAACTATTAAAATTAAGTAAGGACTAAACTTAAATGACCTCAATTTTATAGGGACTAAAAACATATTTAACCCTTAAATATATGAGTATAACTATCTATTCTATACTACGGTATATATAAAGAATGTAAACTGTTTGAGCTGATTTTTTCTCTTTCTAATTATACTCTTAAGCAAATTTAACATAAGAATGTTATTTTATTGGTGTCATTTAAAAAGATAAGAATTTATATTGTATTTGTTAGATTTTTTTTAAAGATATTATATTTGCTATATTGTTGGTATCATTTTTATTTTTGAAGAAGTTAAAATGGATTATATTACCAAATCAAATAGTCTTTCCTAGCACAAGGTGTACATAGGACAGACTTACAATGTCGGAACAATATTTACAAGGGGAAAAACTGTACAAGAAGCAACAAAAAAGAAATAACTATCAGCCTATGCCCAACATGGTGAACGGACTAAGCCACCAACTATGGTAGTTGAAGGAAAGAGTAGCAAACTTCCCTTCAACCACCTAAATGCGAGTGATTTAATCTTATCGACCATCTGACTTATCGAGCATTCTTTGTCGTTAAAATGCTTATTATTTCTTTCTTTCCAGATTTCCCAAACCGTCGCAAACCAAATGACCTGAGATATGGAGTGGCACGTCTTCGCGATACCACCACTAACACTGAATTGAGTAAAATGATCTGGCACCTGGGCAGGAATGACCGCTAAGATGTCAAGCCACCCGTATATGAAATGCCAAACAGTCCCAAAGATATTACAATGTAAGAACAAGTGCTGAGAAGATTCAATCGAGCCACACACAGCCGAGAGTCACTATCAAGAACACCACGCCGATGGAGATTGTCCTTTACAGGCAACCTGTCACGGAACAAACGTTAAGCAAACAACACTACCTTTAACGGAACACCCTTATGCCACAGAGAGGCAACATGAACAGATGAGACTAAAGGAGGATGAACAGTTAGGAAATTATAGGCACTTTGGACAGAGAAAACATTAGATGATTCCAATGTCCAAAGCCATTTGTCATCCCTATCAACCTGCAAATGAACATTATGAAGTAATAACTTCAATTCTCCCACCTCCTCCTTCTCCCATGCAAACAACCTCCGCCTCCACCTCCACGCCTCACCCTCTTCACCCCAACCTAACTGACACATATCAAAAACTGATGTTTGTTTAAATACCGACAACTCATATAACCTACTGAACCTGACTTTAAAAGACACCACACCACACCACACCAAACATCTGACCAAAATAACGTATGCTTCCCATTACCAAGGGAGCGATCGACATGATCAGTAAACCAACTCTCTCTACACAAAAGAGAAATATCACGCCACCAGAGGGACGCCTCGCGGCCTCCCCCCTTCAACCGCCCACCCTCCATGCCATACCGCGCAGACAACACTCTATACCACAAACTACTATTAACAACCCTCAACACC
>Ga0315913_1009479_pt1 | contig 11415 bp, 6 predicted proteins | sample MpolsnodulesMG_FD_207736 | JGI IMG/M metagenome (GOLD analysis project Ga0315913, IMG submission 207736) | Medicago polymorpha root nodule microbial communities from Los Angeles, California, United States - small nodules | ecosystem: Host-associated > Plants > Roots > Nodule | place: USA... | reverse complement strand
CACCCAAAATGGACTGTTTTTTTAGAGGTGTAGGGAGTGTTTGTGATAAAGGTGGTGTGCTTCAGCTAGGTTCTTGAGGACTATATATAACCTAGATGTCCGGATTTCATTTACGGAAAAAAAACGACTACTTTTCCTGCTCAGTTTAAATACAGGGTGTTCGGAGTTTGTTTTCCGGAAAGTAACCATATGGTCCGGATTAAGTTTTCTGATTAGTCTTTCACCCCGACCAAGCCCAAGCTTCACAAGTAACATGTAGCAGGGTGATTTACGAATCATTTCAGATTATACTATCCGAAATCGGTCCGAATTATATAATCTGGACAAAGGGTATTTTGGTCAAAATCACAGGGCGCGCGAGAAGGCAACATGGTGGGTAAAGTAATACTCAACTTTTATTGGATTTTCATCTCGATATCAAAAGACATTTGTATCAAAGGGTGGCATTTGGGATACAACTCTCTTTCTTTTTTGCAGTCCACCTACAACAAGCTCTACGAGGTCATCTTTTTTACCAAAGTGGTTAAAGACGTGTCTAGTTTTTTTTTTTTTTTTAAATGTCTAGAGTTTACATATCTCTTTTAGATGCAAAAATCTATGAAATATTTGTATTGGACACTCGTTGTAGAGTTTATGTATTATTAATATATTAAAGTACGGATTTTTATTGGATTTTCATTTCCATATCAAAAGATATATAAATCAATGTACAAACTTTTATGTTTTGTGTACATTTATTGGATTCGTAATAGATGTATTTGCACCACGCTCGGTACATTGAGTTGTTTTTATGTGACAATAAGAGCTTGTAATGTGGCACTTGTCACTAAACATTAATATTCTAATTGTGAAATAAATTAGGGTCCGCCTCACTTCTTCTTCTCCTTCGTATTCATCATATTCATCTCCATTTTTCCCTTTTAATATTATTTCTCTTCTTCGAGATCATAATAATGTCACAGATAATGTGTCCATGAAAAAGATCAAAATCAAAGCTTACATCTTAAGGATGATAAGAATTTTGTCCTCTTTAAACTCATTCTTCATTCCCCCTCCTCTTTCTATCTCACTATCAATTAAGATCTTATCTCTAAAATAAAGAATAGTGTGTCTTTTTCCCCTTTTTTCTTCTTCTTGAATTCGGTATCAATTTACTTTAGTTATTTTGCCTTAATTACATTGCATATCAATTTTTGTGGTAACAAAATGTGATTCTTCTTCTGGTTGATATGACAACTACCTCATATTTCTTAAAACCCTTCAACTTTGATCACTTGGATCCCTTGAAAATCTTTAACTAGTTACGATAATGGTATTACTGTTTAGAGTGTCGGACATTTTTTAGACTTGGAGAATGGCGATGAAGGAGGCAGAAACACAAGAAATTGATTTTTGAATTGTGTTGACCATTTAATAAATTTTGCTTAAGTTATGGTATGTAAGATGTTTACTTTAAATCTTTCTTAACAAGTTCTCACAACAAATATAGTTCTTTGTCACATCATTTAACTCATAATAAAAGATAATGTATAGTTAGAGTTATACTATAAAGAAATTTGGGCATCTAAATAAAGAAAGGAAAATGGAAAGACACGATATGTTTGTACTAGTTTACAGTTAAATTGACTGATACGTTTAACCCCTCTAAAGAGAGATTTCACCTAAAGACGGTTGAGGACTTAATCCATTACAATCAACCAATTACAACCAATGGAATATGTTCTGCCTGACTGATTATATACTGAATTTTCCATAAGGTATATGATTCCTACGTTATTTGCACTCAAATATGCTTGTTTCAACAAGCTCGTTGATTTTACTACAAAGTACCTAAAAAAAATGAAAAAACATGCAAAAAAATTTAAATACAATTTCTACAGATGGAGGTGGGGGTGGTTGTTCAATTGTCATCCTCGAAAGGGTTTGTGGAGGGGGGATAATGCTTAAACTAGCCCCCGCCCCCGTTGTCATGCCTAACTAGAGTGGAGGTAAACTTGACGTCTTGAAACCTACAGATCTCAACAAATCTGAAACATCAGAGAATCAAAGAGGTTAGACCACCAAACACAACAAGTTTCAATCAAACGCGTAAGAATTCAGATCGAGTGACGATTCCAATACATTAGTAATTAGGCCCTTACGGGTTAACAGAACAAACCGTTTTCGGGTTTTTGAAACTTAACCACACGAGGTCATAACCTTCAACCACCTCATCTTTGATACAAAACTGTAGTAAAAAAACACATACCAAACTGCCTTAACCCATGAAAATAAACAGCACTCCAACAACGATGAACCAAAAATATGAGAACACCACCAACGACCCAAAAGCGCAAAACAACATCGTCAAACACAAAAACCATAAAATCGGAGAAAACACAACCAACAAACACAAACACAGTAACCAACTCTTCTCACACGGTCGAGACTTGCTACATAACCTTAACACAACCAGCCAAGGAGCAACAATACGCAGCAACCCATAGATCTGGAACCAAAATTACCGCATCAACCCAAGAAACCAACAAACTGCCAACAAAAAGGACACACTGGACCTTCAGGAAACGCCAACGAACAAGAAACAACATCAACCCAGCAACAACGAAATAAGGTGACGAAAGCCTAGGATGAACGATCGTCGGAAAGGAGGTAAAGCGGTGGTGCGGAGGACGGATGTCTCTCATCAGACCACATACATACTTTAATTCAATTGTTGGATCAGATCGTTATACATACATACATACACTGATGATACACACACTTTTTATTTAAACTATTATAATTATAATTTTATCTTTTTCTATAATATTGTTTAAATTTTTAATTCAGAAAATCAATTAAGTCTAATTATAATAGAATTAATTATATTAACAATATAATTTAAATCTTTATTTGAATGTGGTTATTCCTAAAAAAACTATAACCAAATACAATTAAACACGATAAAAAAGGGAAAGATGACATGTTAGTGTCCGTTTTGACGTTAATCTTAACATAGGAGATTTAAAATATCCATTTTACATATAAAATTCAAATCTATAGTGCACATGATTCATATCCGAATTTAGAGAAATACTTGATTAGACATAACACTAAATATTACATGTTAGACACACATATGAAATTAAAAAAAAATGATTAAAGTGATATTAATTGATGTGACTATTTTATTTAACTTTTAAATTTTTTGATTTATGTGTGTGCATCTAAATTTTATGTCTAAATGGTTGTGTCTATGTAAGATTCTACATGGAACCATCATGCTAACTAACGAGGGTGGAAATTAAAGCTAATGCAATATTTTTATTTTAGGTAGTAGCACCGAAAAATTAAAGCCCCGATTCACCTATCAATTATGCCAATACAAACATAAGTTACTTAACACAATAACAAATGATCCTTCTTTATTTTGAATGAATTTCTAATTGTCACAAGCAAACACACTAATGCAAACATTTCTTCATGAAGTGACTCATTTGGTTTTGAAGCAACCTAGTTGCATCAGATTCAGGATAAAAAACATGAAACACATGCTTCTCTTCTTCAGCCTCCACAACACTCACCTCTTTCAACCCTTTATTCTTCACAAACTCAGCATACATAACACCTCTTTCCTTCAAAAAATCTTTCCCAGCAACATAAACCTCAACAGCAGGAAACTTCAACCAAACACTCTCACTCACCTCATCTTTCTCAAAATTACAACCGAAAAAATCGCGGTCCGAATCTTCAGGCATACTCAATCTCCAAAACATATCATTCATTCTCACATCCTCAACACCTTCCTCCTCCATCTCTTTCTCAGTCCTTTTCTCACTCCCAAAATAAGGATGAATAAGCATAACCCCTTTAATCTTCACAGGACAAAACCCATCATTTTGAATAGCTTTAACAGCAACATAATGAGAAATGTTACCACCAGCACTATCACCAGATAGAAAAACATTTGATAAATCAGCAAATCGTAGAAACGGTTCGGTTTTAACATTTTCACCAAGCCATTCAAGTGATGAGTAACAATCCTCATAAGCTATTGGAAGACGATGTTCCGGTGCTAACCGGTAATCAACAGAGAGAATAATAGATTGTGATGCGACGGAGAAATCTCCGAGGAAGTTGTTGTAACCAAGCCATGTTGTGGAACCAATGCAAAAGCCACCACCATGGAAATAAACTAAGAGAGGTAGGAGTTTTTTGGTTGGATTATTTGGAATGAAGATTCTTCCTGTGATGGGTTTTGTAGGGTCAATGATTATGTCTTTTGATTTGTATTTGTTGGATGAATCTAAAGAAGGTGGTGCTATTTCTGGGTTGAAACGTTTCACTGTTCCATCAGAGAAGACTTGAAGAAATTCTGGTGCTTCTGCTATTAAGGACATTTTATTTTTGTTACTTACACAAAAAGTGGTTCTAGGTGGTGAAGTTTGTGTATCTGAATTATGAATTAGAGGTTATTTTATACATAAGCTGAAAAACTTGGTAGTGTTTTTTTATGATAATGTTGATTGATACACACACTCTTGGTGGTTGCAATTTGTAGGTCTTGTTAGGTTGGACATGCAAATCGTTTGAAGTAAAAAGTTAAGGTATTTTTTTCATGAAAAAAAGGAACAGAGTAAAAAATGTAGTGTGGAAAAACATGTAACGCGCCAGGTAGGGGTCGAACCTACGACTTTCTGCTTAGGAAACAGACGCTCTATCCACTGAGCTACAGGCGCTTCTTGTTTATTTTTACCGCAAGTGATTTTATGTTTACTCTTTTTACTGTTGTTTTTTCAAAAGAGTTATATATATTGCATATTTTAATCAAAAATCAAAAAATTGGGTTCAAGTGGTTAACGAGCTCCACAAAAATGAATTGTTCAGAAAAGTTCAATTCCTATGTATAACTTTTTGGTCATATTATATTTACATCTCAACCGAACTTCAGATTATTAGAACCACCAAAAAAGGTTAACAATTTTTTTTACATATTTTATTTATATCTAATAAATGTTTGTTACAGAAGAAAGAAAAAAAAGTAAAAAATTAATATTTCTTGGGTTATTCTTTGAACAATGATACTTTTTGGTTCCACTAAAGTTCGAAGAAAATCGTATTCAAAGCATTGTGCATTCAAAGCATTGTGCATTAAATGTGAGTATTTCATCGACCGAAATTCAAACTTTAATTCACCGTATTATAAAAGTCTAACATCTCCAACTATACATGATTCCCATTGTTTTTTTGCCCAATGTCACTACTACCGGTCCTTAATTTTATTTAATTCTTTTCAATAAACAAAAAATTATTGTCTTAAAATGGTTTTCAAAGAACTGATTGTCTCAAAGCTAGACTGAAATTTTACTGCTACATTTTATTACTGTGCATTGGAATTTCACCTTTTTATTGCAACCAAATAATTTAAATTTCGGTTTGCCCAAGAGCCAAGACATTGCCTGTACAGTGACAAGGTGGGCTATCCATGCATAGGAAATATTTCTCCAAACAAAAATAATATCAAAGTTACTAAATTAGTGTATGCATTACAAAATTCCAAATCAAATTTTTCTAACCAAATATTTGGTATAAATAAAAATCTAGTTAATATCTACATAAAACCCACAAATTGTTAGCATACTGACACGAGCTAGATGCCAATTTAAGATAGTGCATGACACCTATAACCCTGGGGAAAATTTTACATTATTATGAAAACGGAGAATAAAAATCATGCTGCATCCATCTACCATCAGACACTGTTCCAAAAAGGAGGCCAAATTTCCATCCAAATTCATTCAGTGTGTGATCTCAACATAGAAAAGACAATGTTGGACAGGACCTATCACAAGTTATTGCCATGATCTACTGGCCACTATCTCTCCACGCGAAACAGGAAACACGCGAAGACAAAGAGCTAAACTCAGCACCTATCCTGTTATTTTCTTTCAATCCTCTACCAAAGTCTCGCTATGCAGAGGAGGCAATGAGTATATGCTTACAGTTGAGCTTCCACCCCTAATCTCTTTCAGGGTATCCAGGGCTGATGTAGTTAGTTTGATGAAGATGTTCTCCATATTTTGGATCTCAGAAAGTTCTTTGGGGACATGGTCCAGTGTCTCTTTTGTTTCGTTTTCAGTCGTGGAGCCGCAGGCAACTTCCTCAAAAACCTCACTAGTTGATAAGGATTGGCCTAGAGGCCCACTTTTGGGGAAAATAATGCTTAGCATCACCTCACACTCCTTTACAAGCTTGTTAAGCACATCGATTTTGAAGAATGGCTGGTTCAAGACATCTTGGATAAAAGGTAACCGAAGTAGTGCACCAGTTCGCTTATCATATTTCTTTATTATCTTAACCAAACCTGCACAACGAACGAGAGAAGAAAACACAATCATTATCACAAAAACCAACCTAATCAAAGAAACCATCTATCACTAATATGTCCTACACACACGAGTTTTCCTATCCGATAATATTGTGTTTAATCATTCACTTCATTTGATGCACCCATCTGCTGACAAACAAGAATAAGTCTGATATATTCAATGAGAAGAGTATCAGTAAAACCCGGACTCAGTTTAGAAATGCAGACTCATTTTTTAAAACAAAATGTTCAGTAGCCATCTTATTTGCAAAATATGGTTGCCAACCATAGCCAACAGAATTATTCAAGAATTAAGACTGTAAAATTCATGGTTTTCTTATAACTTCATCTAACTATACATCTTAATTGACTAAACTACCATTAATTAATATCCCTAAAACTGTAGCTGATTTGCAATTTAGTATTTAATGTAAATTGTGACTATTCAGTACTTAATCCTTAGATGATCCAAACTCATTACTCATTGGCTCTCATATTATAAATGGTAGGGATTGACACAACAAGTTTGAATAATTCAAGAACTAAATCATATGCTCAACTTAAATGAGGTACTATAGTACATTGCAAATGAGGCGTACTTCAAAAAAGCAAAATACCATATGTTACTATCCTATGTAAAAGGAATCTGTCGCTTAAAATTCATGCACAGGGTCTGACAAAAATTACCTGTGTAGTTAAGCGCACTGTAGTTCTCTAACAAAACCATCTCTCCATGAAAATCCACTATTTCCCTCCCTACTGTCATCAACTCGGAATCAGAACTCTTGGCCCAGGCAACTTTGTCTTGCAATTCCTGCATAGCAAACATAAGAGGCCGATCTTAGAAATGGAACACGCTAGGTCTACATCTCAAGGAGTCGCGTCTCTGTGACATGGACAACTTGGTGTAACTATGCAGAACAAGGTGAAAATTGCAGACATATGGTGATATATGTTTAATTGTATGTCACTAGCACTACTTTTATAATAATATATGTCAGCTAAAGCTTAAATACAGTGTACATTAGCTTCTAGTCATAAAAATCACTTGACTAAAATACATTTACGGTTCTTCACTAAGATTATACTAATTTTTTTAATTTTTTTTACTAGTAGGAGTCAAACTCAACATTCCGAAATTTACAACACAGACAAGGCGCATCAGGCACTTGCGCTAGACCCTGGTGGTAAAATTATACGTATTGAGATGATAAACAGAATATTATTGTTCAAAATACTCATAATTATTTTAAGATTATTTTAATAGTCCATTTTACTTCGAGGATAAGTGTCTAGAACATTTTTTCCTTCCACCTACAGTCACAAGAACAAAAAAGATTGCGAAAATCAAAAGTATGAGTCATGCATGCCTTCCCAGAATTACAATATATGCTAACAAAGAAAGGACTTCCAAACCACCAAGAGCAAATAACGACCCATGTTAAAAGTCTTACATTCTAACATGTTACCCTCTCTGTTCCACATTCATTGATATTTAAGGTTATTACACCCCTATTTAGGGCCCGTTTGAATTAGATTATTTTTGACCTTACACAAAACAGTTTAAGCAAATAAATAAGCTTGTATGTATTATTCATAAGCTTCTCAAGGTAGTTTATGAAAAGATAGCTTATGAAGATACAATTTTTGTTAGCGAGAATTTATGAATTAACATAAAAGCGTATATATTTGCATAAGCTCAAATATATGCCAATCCAAAGAGGCCCTTAATCTACTAACCGTATGTTTGGATTTGCAGTGAGTTTGCCAGAATTATAATGTTCCACCTAGATTTTGGCAAAAACTACAATTTAAAACTTCAACAAAATCACAGCACCACTTGATTTCTTCAAATTCGACTTTATTCCAAAAATTAATCATAGATTTCAAAAGCATCAGAGGATACAAAATGGAGGAGTAAATTTTTTTTGTAGCACCAACAATTCTGATCTAAGGTGTGTCAGTGTATGACACCGGACGGACACATATGATTACACTGAATTATGTCATTTTTTCAAATTATTATGTGTAAGTGTCCATATCCGTTCATACTTCATAGGTAAACATTCATATTAATGCTTCCAAAAAACATATAAATTTGACAAAACTATAATCTTGTTCTCTGACATTCCTTCATGCCACAATTCAATACACATGATAAAAATCTTAAATTTAATTTTCAATAAACCAAATTACAACAAAAAATAAAATAAAATCATAAACCATAATCGATTAGAGTTAAAATATACCTTCCATTTGATAACATATTCTTCTTCTTTCTCAACAAAAAAGCCATTAAATTTCTCAATTTCAACCTCCAACAACCTAAGGAAATCATTAACCTCTTTCGTAACCTCTCCTTCTGCATCATCCAAACGACGCCGTTTGGAAGAAGAAGAATCAACCTCTTTAGGAACAATGAGTTTCAACTGCTTCTTAAGATCCTTGTAGGAAAGAAACTTATCACGCCAATCAGGTAACGTCTGCTCGATCTGGTTGTTGAGAATCTTCCAGAACTTCATCGTTGCTTCTGAAGAAGAAAGAATCGATTATTCTGAAAATCGCGTTTACGAAACGCAACGGTGTTTTGAATGGTTAATGAAAAGAATAAGAATAATTTGGATTAGAAAAAGTGTGAAAATTATTATATATATGGAATAGAAATTGAAAAAGTAAATAAAAAAAAATGGTTCCGGATATAGAATATTCTTTAAGGAGAAGAATAATGGAATATTCTTGTTCGTATTCTTCTTCTTCTTTATCGGTGGTTTTTGTCTTTCTTCTTTTTAGCTGTACTACTTGTTACAGTTGTTTTGTTTGTTATCTGCGTGCGTGACTGCGTTTGCCTATTTTTGTGTTGGAAAATATTTTTGGGTAATAGTTAGGTTGACTCTCTATGTGTAACTAATTAACCGCAATTTTAGTTAGACAAAATAGTTTTTCACGTTAAAATAATTTTTTAATGTTGACAATAATTCTTTTTTATAAGTATTGATATGACAATAAATAAGTACTTATAAATAAGTGTTGATGTGACTAAAGTTGAGATTGATACGACGGTATTAACATAACATTTTAACATTAGAAACTATTTCGATTAATAGAATGGATAGTTAAAAACTATTTTAGAATTTCGATACTATGATCTCTGTGAGCTTAGCTTAGTTGGTAGGGATATGACATTTTATATGCAGAAGCCGGGGTTCGAACCCCAAACACTCCACTTGTTCACAATTAAATTGTGTGAGCTCTGACCACTAGGCTTCTTGACAAAAAAAAAAAAGAATTTCGATACTATGGTGCATACTCATTACACATTAAAATTAAATACAAGTATTTTACATGTATCTTTCCGTATAGATCTTGGATTTCAAATTTCATGTATCTTCAAGTATTACGTCTCTCGGCTTCATGCACCATTGTTCATTCTAGATGTTGACCTAGGGATAGTACATTCATTAAATTTAAAACAAAACGAGTCCCACTAAAAAACACCATCCACAGGTTTAGGATCGAGTTGGGACCTTTTGGATTCACCACTTACGGGTAACTATTTGATGAAAACAATGTAGCCTTGATATTTGTTTGGTCTCAAATGTGTTTCACCCAACGATGGAGGGGAGAGTGTTATTATAGACTCAATAAGGTAAAAGACTCATAATGTAATTACGATCTCAAAGCAAGAACGACATCACATTGAACTCGGCAAATCTGCCGTGACGACGATGACGACACTTCAACCTTAGTAAATGACCTTGAAACAACCCACATGAAGCATCCACTATAGCTCGCTATGGCTTTTGTTCTTTGTTTGTTGGCTATAACTTATATTAAGTCCTAACCTAACACTTTTTTTTAAGGGTGTGGAGCTCCTGTGTTTAATATATTCAATTTTGTCTTCTTCTTAAAGAAACCATTTTGATTTTAATTTTGTTGAGAATATTGATTTGACCTTTTTATCTCTTGATTTTAATGTTTTGACAAACAATAATTATATTATTACAAACATTAAAAATAATAAATAAAAGAAACGAAAAACTTCTTAAAAAACGACATTAAAAAAGTAAGTAGCATTGTATGGACACCAACTTAAATTTAAGAGTTGACCTTAGTAATGGGAGTACGTACATGGAGAAGGACCCTTTAGAAGATGGCTGAAATTTTTTCTTCCTACTTATAAGAAAATGAGTAGTAGACTCGGTAATAATTGACATTATAATTTGCTCCATTCATCTTGGGGCATTTATTGATTACCAACTGCTTATATTTCATGTCGTTTTCATCTTAATGGTATTTGTATATTGTATACTTAAATCAAGAGGTTTATACACGACTAGTAAGTCTTGTTTGTGATATTAAGCATTTTTTTAAGTAGTCAAATGCGGTTTTGATTAGTTTAATTTTTTCAGTAACACACAATCCTTACTCACTCTCCCTCCCTCTTTTATTTTATCTCCCACACAATTTATCTTCTCCAACTAAAACTCAAACATCACAATTACCCACTTTCACCAAATTTGCAACCTCCCAAAGTTTGCAAATCAGCTTATAAATGCATCACACACAAGTTTAACTTTTCATCTTATTTACAAACCACAATTTCAATATCATATGATGATGTCACCCACCCCCATGAATGCCACTAAATGCGGATTTTTCTCCTGACTGACTTTTCCAATGCAAAGCAAACAGTGTTCTTCTTCTTCTTGATAAGAAGGTGAGTCTGTTAATTCTTTTATTTTTTATTGAAATCTTATTATCAACTTCATTCCAAATATGAAAATATGCTCTCCTTGTGTTAAAATCTGGAGAGAAAAAAATTGCGGTTTATCATCGATCGTGGGCAATAGAAAATTAATACATAATAATGCTTAATTTTCTATACAATTAAGAAGTTAAGTTTCCATAAATAAAATAAAAAAGAAGTTAAGTTTCAGAAAAACTTTTATTTACTAATTAATATTAATAGTAGTACTAGATAGTGGGATTCCTAAAAAAAAAAAAGTACTAGATAGTGGGATGTAGGAAATCTCACTACATCCTGACAAAAAAAAAAAAGGAAATCTCAC
>Ga0315913_1009475_pt1 | contig 11417 bp, 6 predicted proteins | sample MpolsnodulesMG_FD_207736 | JGI IMG/M metagenome (GOLD analysis project Ga0315913, IMG submission 207736) | Medicago polymorpha root nodule microbial communities from Los Angeles, California, United States - small nodules | ecosystem: Host-associated > Plants > Roots > Nodule | place: USA... | reverse complement strand
ATAAGAGGAGAGGAAGAAGAGGAATGGGTCAGATTTTTTTTTTTTAATTGGTTCTCATGATAATAATAATGGGAGGGAGAGAGAGAAAAGGGAGATAAAGGTCATTTGCCAGGGGTTGTGTCTTTGTTGCCAGGGGCAAACCCCTCTGTAATTGTAAGTGGTCCCTATGTCGTTTTGCCAGGGGTTTCCTTGGCATAGTCCCTGACAAATTTATCAGCGGTTCATGCTCCTGTCAAAATTTCCTGGCAAACTGCAACATTTCTTGTAGTGACAATTTCTAATTTATTTATACATTTTTCTTAATAATCACTCCGGTCTTTAGTATAAAAAAAAATATTCCAAACAAAATTTTGGTCACATCTATAAGAAAAATTCAATGCTTTTTAAAATGCAGCTATTGTTTAAAATAATTTGTTACCCCTTATTTAATATTTGTCTTTTTAATATTAAAGAGTGTACTTAATGTTCAACAATCTTCTATAAAAATGTGTAAAAATGTTGAGAAAATTACAATAATTAATATTTATTAATTTTCTCTTCTAATAAAAAGTAAAAACAGAATAGAGTGTGCGTGCAAGTGGATAATTCATTCATGTGGAGTAATCAAAAGACGAAAATATACAGGGTAAATGAAATTTGACAAGTTATGTTGACAAGGGCAGAAGCGGAAATTGAAGAAGTTGCATGCAAATGCGAAACTCGTATATTAAGGACGCAGTGTGAGGACGCTTGGCATAAAGAACGTTGATATGCCAGTTTGCCACCTTTTTCCCACTCCATTATTTTAATTAAATTAAACACTTTTTTTTACTAAATAATTTTAATGATATATAACTTTTTCTATAAAAATTAGCTAATATATTTTTTACATGAATAAATAGGTAATTAATTTAATTCCTTTGACTGTTTAAGATTGGTAAAATTATAAAATGTTTTTGAATTCAATGAATATTCACTATAAAATTAATCCATTGGAGACAAGTTCAACCACTAATGCTAACAAAAAAAATCAAGTAACTGTACTAAAATGGTTATACATTTTATGTAAGATAAATTGATCACTAATCACACTAAACTCTAGATTAATGAGATATTAAGAGTGTTAATAATATGCCAACCCAACCCCAGCAAACACCTTAGTTCTTTGTTTTGGTTCTTTGTCTTTATTAGTCTTACTCTAACGTTGTAGAAAAAGCAAAAGAAGAAAAAAGACAAAACAAGGCAACGCAACATGCATGAATTTTGGTGCTAATTAACAACATCTAAAAGTGAATTTCATGCATGATTCTACCTTGTGGTAAAGTTGGCATTTCTTGTCCATATTCTTAAAGGGGTACTTATCTTATATCAAAATGTGTAATGGTGAAAGGAATTGTTCTGCATTGAGAAGTGGTTCAAAAACATCTTCATCAATGAAGCTCTTTTTGTCCATGCTTCCTCTCATCTTAGTTGCAGTTGTTGGAATTGTTTCTATACTGAGTCCTAAAGAAAGAGAAGAGATTGTGGGCTTGAGATCTCAAGCGGTGCAGGTGGAGATGAATAGTACTCACATTGCTTTCAACCATTCTTCTTCAACACCATTTCCTGTTCATCCCACACACACACTTCAACAATCTGTAAGTACTCTTTTTCTTCACCATTTCTGTGATTGGTTTTCAAGTTCTCTTTATTCTCTTTACTAAATAATCTAACTTAGGATGCACTATTAACTATGCAACTTTTTTAACACAAAAAAACTAGGTAACTTTTTGATAAAATTGCTTATTTTTAATTTCTTAATATGTATCTTAAAGCAATGCTTAATTAACATAACCTTTTTAATATTGGTTTAACTCCACTTGCTTTCAATGAATAATGATTTGAGAAGAGATTTCCTGAACTAAATTCTTTTTAATATTAGTCTTTTAACTACCTGAAAGTTTGAGTTTAGTAAACTATTTCTATCCAGGAATAAGATTTTTTTTTTTTAAATTCAATTCAATTGTATATTGTGCTATTACTTGATTCTCTCTTTTTTATTTTCATGTGCCTCTTTTCTAAGGATTAATATTTCAGGGGGTAATTTGGAGATGTATTCATGATTATACTACATGTTATATGTTACTGTATCATTCATTAATTGAAATTAAAATCTTAATCTTGATTGTACCAAAAAAAGAAATCTTAATATTATATCATTGAGTAATGTTAATGACTCATTTATGTTGAACAGAATGAAGCTGAAGTTCTCCACATCTCTAAACCTTGGCTCAACAGTACTGTTCCATTGAATGAAACTTATGCAGCTCATCCAAGAATGAAGCAACAAAGAAATTTCAGCATCTTAGATAGAACAGAAGTTGGTCTATTGCATGCTCGAGCTGCTATTAGAGAAGCCAACTATAGGGACCAAACACAAGATCCAGACTATGTTCCAATAGGTCCAATGTATTGGAATGCTAAGGCATTTCACAGGTACATAAATAATTCACAATTTATTTTCATTTTCTATCAACTTTTACATTTTTAAAGTGAATAGGCAATGTCGTTATTGAAATTGTAACCATCCGTCAAATCCACCTTTCACTTTTACGAATTAGCAATTCCGTCATTGCAAATGTAACACGTGAATAAAATTTGTCATTACCTTAAGTTTAGCCATTAAAAAACATAATGTGGCACATTAAATGAAGATGCGTAATCTATATAGACTTTACACACTACTACCGGTCTCTAAGGACGAAATTACTTGTTATAATTTTGTTTGGTAAAAGCCTATGAGTTACTTTGACCTTAAGATTTGGGAAAGCAAAAGTAGTTCGGAGCCTTTTACAGTTTTACCAAACAAAACTATAACAGTCAATTTCGTTCATAGAGACGTACTCGTAATATGGTGCTTGTGGATTGCCACATCTTCATTTGACGTCACATGATATTGTCCAACAACTGAATTTAATGAAGGGACTATTTTGATTGACGTCATACTATTTCAAGGACAAAATTGCTTATTCACTCTATACATTTGACTTACCAAGCATCAAATTTTCCCCGCTCTTCATATAAGACAGTTAGAAATATGCACTTAATATCATAATAACCATGATCTCTTTACAAATTTGCTATGATTGGTAGGAGCTACTTAGAAATGGAGAAACAGTTCAAAGTATTCGTCTACGAAGAAGGGGAGCCTCCGGTTTTTCACAATGGACCTTGCAAAAGCATATACTCCATGGAAGGGAACTTCATCCATGCTATTGAATTGAATGACCAGTTTAGAACTAGAGATCCTCAGAAAGCACATGTCTATTTCCTTCCATTCAGTGTGGTAATGCTGGTCCGATTCGTTTATTTAAGAGACTCTCGTGACTTTGGACCTATAAGAAAAACTGTCACGGATTATATCAATGTCATTGCTGGAAAATATCCATATTGGAATAGAAGCCTTGGAGCTGATCATTTCATGCTAGCTTGCCATGACTGGGTGAGTGCCTCCCTACTAATTGATAAAGTTTTAATTATGTTATTGGTACGAGCTACGAAGTATCCACCAACTTTTGTCGACGACAAATCTTCATTTGAGAACCTGGTTGGCAACCTTTAGTTGAGTCTCTCCTCGTAACCACATTTTTTCCATTCACAGGGCTAGAACCCGAAACCTAGCTTAAGAGACCAGGGTTCAATTTCATTTGGATGAATGTAATGTTGGTAAATAACAAGAACAAACACTTTGACAAATGAATAATGTTATACTAATTTGTCAAATATTTTTCTTGTGTTTAATTTCAGGGACCAGAGACTTCATTCTCCGTACCATACCTACACAAGAACTCCATCCGCGTGCTATGCAATGCCAACACCTCAGAAAAATTCAACCCTGCAAAAGATGTTTCATTCCCTGAAATCAATCTCCAAACAGGTTCAATCAACGGTTTTCTCGGTGGACCGTCAGCATCTAAACGTCCGATTTTAGCTTTCTTTGCAGGAGGACTTCATGGTCATATTAGAGCCATTCTTCTTGAGCATTGGGAAAACAACAAAGATCAAGATATGATGATTCAAAAGTATCTTCCAAAGGGTGTTTCTTACTATGAAATGCTGAGAAAGAGCAAGTTCTGTCTCTGTCCTAGTGGTTATGAGGTGGCTAGTCCAAGGATAGTTGAGGCAATTTACACAGGCTGTGTTCCTGTGCTTATTTCAGATCATTATGTTCCTCCATTTAGTGATGTTTTGAATTGGAAGTCTTTTTCTGTTGAGATTTTGGTTGAAGATATCCCCAAGTTGAAGGATATTTTGATGAAGATTTCTTCAACACAGTATATAAGAATGCAGAGAAGAGTTGTACAGATTAGGAGACATTTTGAGGTACATTCTCCACCAAAAAGATTTGATGTGTTTCATATGATACTCCATTCTGTGTGGCTTAGAAGATTGAACTTCAGAGTTCATGATGATCAATAAATAAATTCTCCTATGTCCTAACTTGTGGCCATGTTTGACAATTTGCTTCATACAGTTACTGTCACATTGCCAATGTAATATGGAATGATTCTATCTATTTCTGTCAGGTATATTATGTATGAAAACTATAGTCTTATGGAAATTGTGCAGTTAGTCCTTTAAATTGTTGCACCAAACACTGATATTTGCTGCAGGCAGACATGAAAGAAAGTTATGGTTTGTGTTCAAGCTCAAACTATTCAAATTAAAGAACAGCATAGCTTGAAAGGTTAATGAGTAGAGCACTCCTATTTTACTAAAAGCATATCCATGTTATTTAATATATAGTTACTGCTGGCTTACCACTTGACATGAAGCTTGTACCAAATTTTTTGAAATTTTATGTATATTTAGTGTTCTGATAAAAAAAATAAATAGTAAAGTATCAGAGAAAACTACAATACTCTAAAGTTTTTAAATATATTTAGATTGTTTAATTATTCCTAGACTTGTAGCTTATAAACATTTTTCAACACTATAATGTAGGAAACTGATATGAAAGTCTACTTATTCTATTTTGGAAACATCTTCAAGCACTTATAATTAGAGAAGTATTAGAATGACTGTATCCAAGCTTTTTGATTTAATATTATGTACTTCATTATATCTCTCTTCAAATAATTTTTTGACAGATAAATATTAGTACATTAGTTTTTAAAGTATTTTCTCATCTACCAAAGTTTGAATTCAAATCATTTTCTAATTTCAACTCTTTTAACTTTTATCTTAATCTAGTTGAACTGTTTAACCCCTTATTTTTTCATAAGTTTAATTAGTATTGCGTTTTCTCCTCTCTTAATTTCTATGTTCCTGTACTAAATACAAAATTCATCTATTTCCTACTAGAGAACTAAGGAAAAAAAATCAATGAATCTTGTTAACCTTTTCACAACTAGGGGCCTTGTCTTTCAATGTAGGAAAAACAATACCTTTCAATTAATGTACGGAATGTAGTTCAACAGATTTTAAAAAGACTGAACCAAGTGTCAACAAAGAAAGTGAGCCAAACGTCACCACCAAGTAGCATTTCATAACATCGTGTTCCACGTCCTCAACATGGTTGCCACGTGTCCACCCACCGACATTTCCTGCCAGGTGGTGCTTTTTCTATACTCACGTGTCACTCACCCCTTCATTTCATCATCGGTCATCACATTCTCGAATAATATATAACCTTAAGCACTAGCACAGTTCATATATTTTTATATATAGGCTCTATATTACAGCAAAACTTATCAAACAAGCTCATTTCAATCTTTATATATCTTACTAGAAAAGATACACAACTAACAAAAACAAAAGCTACATTAATTGTTTTTCTTCTTCTTCAAAATTCAATGGCATCAAAACAACCAAGACACGTTGAAGAAATCAGTGTAACAACAGAAAAACATGATCAGGAGAAGCCTGGTGTAATTGGATCGGTGATGAAAGCTGTTCATGACACCTACGAGAATGCAAGAGAAGCCGTAGTTGGCAAAAGAGACCCAACAACAGAAGTCCATGTTTTCGACAACGACGATCGACTCGCAGGTGGTGAAGTCAGAGACATATCGGCCAACCAATCACGCGGTGTCTATGATTCTGCAGCTCAAAAGGCGAAGGAAACAAAAGACGCAACAGCTCAGAAGGCGAAGGAAACGAAAGACGCAACAATGCAGAAAACTAATGAGTATGCAGGTTATGCAGGAGAGAAAGCAAGGGAAGCTAAGGACAAAGCTGGAGAGTACAAAGACTATGCTGCAGAAAAGGCGAAGGAAGGGAAAGATGCTACCATGAATAAGTTGGGTGAGTATAAGGATTATACAGCTGAGAAGGCGAAAGAAGGGAAGGATAATACAGCGTGGAAGATTGGTGAGATGAAGGACTCTGCCGTTGATGCGGCGAAACGGGCTATGGGTTACTTGGGTGACAAGAAAGAGGAAGCTAAGGAGAAAACTGCAGAGACAGCAGAAGCTGCTAAGCAGAAAACTGCAGAAACCACTGAGGCTGCTAAACAGAAGACAGTAGAAGCAAAAGACAAGACCAAGGTAACTTCAATTTGTTCACTACAAAAAAACTTATATATCTAACAAATTTGAATTTATGGTAGTATATGTTTTTGATGTTTGAGATATATATTGATTAGTGGTTGTGGAATTTGGACATGGATAATACAGGAAATGATGAGTGAAGCGGATAATGAAGCAAGGAGGAAAATGGAAGGTGGAAATGTTGGAGGTAAAGGGTTTGGAGAGGAAACTTGCAAGCGTGGAAATGAGTGGGTGATCAGAACGGAGGATACTCGACCCGGAGCGGTGGCGGAAAGGCTGAAAGCGGCCGATCAGATGACCGGTCAGACATTCAATGATGTGGGACGTTTGGATGATGAAGGGGTTACTCGTGTGGGACTACTTGATATTAAAAAGAAGTGATTTGTAATATTTCATGTTTATGAATGTTGTGATGAATTATGAAACTTGTTTTATTTACCTTTTGGTTGGTTTGTTAAGTTTATATGGAAACAGAACACTATTTGGTTCTCTCTTTTCATATATGTATCTAGTGTTTTAATAAGGATTGTATGAAACTTACAAAAATAAATTATGTATTTTAAAATATAAATCAATGTTTTATTTCAAAATCCAAATGGTGAGGACCTGACTTAACAATGATGTGCCTTGTTGTGTGGCCCTTTAGCACTTTTAAATTAAAGTTGTACATTTAGTCAACAAATTTTATGTCCAAAATTGTATCTATATGTTTATTATTTTCAACCTTTATATATTCAGGGACAAAAATAAACCTTTATATTTAGGGACAAAAATAAACCAAGGATGAAAGTATTTCATTTTATTTTTTAGAAATTAAATTTGATATATTTATTGGAATGGATTGTATGATTTCATGTAATCTTGAAATCATTTATCAAGGATGGTAGCTAGTCCACTTAGGTTTATGGGTCATTGTCATTTTGTTTAGGATATTTATAAGAATGATTTTAAAATAAAATAAAAAACCTATGAAAAACTATTAGTATGGTTTTTTTTTCAAAAACATGGAGGTATATAAACTTCTTAAAAATTGAAGAAGTTTTAAAATATTGTTATTATATTTGCTTTTTTACCGATGGTTTTAGCATTTTCCATTTTCTAAAAGGTAAAACAAATGCATCATATTGTACCAAAAAAATGCATCATTTATATCATATATTTTGTAATAACAACCATTTAGTCATTATTTAGGTATTGGTCAAGGCATTTCCACGTGTTAAAAGAAAAAAATAACTTTTGTATTACAAAGAACATTTTTTATACTTTTAAAGAATTGATGGTAGAAGTTTTAAAATATTGTTATTATCTTTACTTCTTTAACTAGGATCATGATGATGTTAGCATTTTCTTTTTTAAAAAGCTAAAACAAACGCATTATATATTTAGTCACTGTTTAGGCATTAGTCAAGCTAAAACAAACGCATTATATATTTAGTCACTGTTTAGGCATTAGTCAAGGCATTTCCACGTGTTTTTAGACTAGTATTACATGAAGATATCACTTGAAAACAACATTAATATGCTTAATAATTAAAGGGTTTGTTTAACATGTGCAATATTTTACATGTTAAAACAACTAAAAGTAGTATGTTTTTATTAAAAAATAATACTAATTTTCTTTTGGAGATGCATTGGAAAACAACAAATTTTCTTTTACACACATACAATTGCCATTAAAAAAATTCATGCAATGTGAGGTAGTTCTTGAATAGAAAATGAATCCGTTCTTCATATTTTTCATATTCATCACTTCTTAGATCGTAAAGAGCACTTGCAACAAATATCAACTTTCTCACACTCAAAGATCTCCGGTCCATAATTATCTCTAATATCAACTTCAGATCTTAATAACAAAGTATTAAATGCTTACACATATTTGAGAGAACAACAAATTGACATGCTAAATTGTTATGCTAGCCTATCACTATTCATTACACATGTGTGTTCTAGTATGTGTTAACTGGATATGTTGTAATGGTATGTGTGTATTGTGTTCCGGTTTGTATGAGTTGCACAGGGGTATGAGTTGCACAGCCGCACAGGGGTATGAGTTGCACAACGGGACTGACATAAATTAAAATATTTCAGGAAGATAATTGACTATAAGTGACAAATTTCAGGGAGTATTTTTCCTGTTAATTCTCATCATGTTTACTTAGTTTTCTATCATTAGTTAATTTGTCACGATGTAAGCATTAACCTCTCATGTAAGCATTGTCTCATAATGTAAGCATTAATCTTTCATGTGTTACAATACCTTAAAGTATTATAAGCATTATGGCAAAACATTGTGTCATAATAAAGTATTATGTTCGGTTCATGTTATTAATAAATTACACTTTTATATGGTGGAGGTGAAAGAAGTTATTTGATTCAATAAAACTAGAAGTATGCAACATAATCCATGAACTTGTGGTATGAAAAACATGAAGATACATCACATTGCATGAATTTTTTTATTGCAAATAAGTGTGTGTTTATATAAAAGGAAAATCTTCCAAAAGCACAAGAAAGTTTGTTTGTCACAGAAACTAATTTGTTTGATTATTATCAATTGGCGTTTTGTGCATAAGTATAAAATTTTAGGGGGGTATTTGCTCAGAACCGTTTTAAAAAAATCCAGATTTTTTTGTAAAAAAAAAAAATGAAATAAACACCCGTATGACGTGGCATGACATGTCAGACCACGTGGTAGTGTCACGTAGGCAGTCAACGGCAATGTCATGTTGACTAACGTGGAACTATCAGAGGGGGTAAGTTGACTAATGTTTGACGAATGAGAACACTTCGTTGGAACGAGTTTGCACCACCGCACAAAATCATGTGATTTGATTCTGGTGTTTAATGGAAGATTTGATTTTGAACAAAATATGGAATTAGATGAGATTCAAGGATTTGAGATTTAGAGATTTGGGGATAAAATTTGAGATTTATGGATTTAAAATTCAATTTGGAGATATTGATTTTTGATTCAAGGACTAAATGATTATTTTGTACTTTCACTTTATCTAAGTTTTTCTATCATTGATTTCGTGTGTTTTACTTAATGCCAAAAGGTTTTTCAGAAGGAAAAGACAAATGGTTTATAGAGGGGTATTTATGGCATTTATGGGAAATGTGATTCTACGCCTTTATAGTCTTATTCCTCTCCGTACAACAGAATTCAAAGTCGAAAGAAAAGAAATGGCTGGGCAGTCGAACCATGAACTCTCACTCTTTTCATCAGAGGAGGTATGGACGAATGATAATTTCCATATATTAGGGTTTTTTGTTTCTCAATTAGCTTGAATTCATAGCTGAGGACGAGATTGTGAACATCGTGCCTAATCTCAAAATTGGTGGTCTACATGTGGACAGTAGTGCTTTGATGCTTTGATCTTTTTCCAGTTTAAAATTTGTTGGTTTAAGTAATAAAGACTTAATATTTCTCCATAACATCTTTTGTGACGACACAAGTGTTGGAGGCAGAGCGAAACTCCCAAGAGATGTTGGAGCATTTACCATTTCATTATGTAGAAATTTCAAGACTTCTTTTTGACCAGTAAGTTTAGAGACAAATGATATCTTACTATGGTTTTGCTCAATATCTTATTTTACTATATTAACTAATACCTTTTATTTTTTATTTTTAGTGCACGTGACAACATTCCTGATGCATACATGGTGAGTTCAAAGATGTTTGACTTTCCAGAAATATGCTGCAGGATTTTCTTCTGATGCTTAACTTATTTCTCTTGTGAAGGTGCTCTAATTGAAGACATCAGATATGTAAGGTTTCATAAAGTTGAAACTGACTTGGAGGCATTCAATAGTCGTACAATAGCTGTGAAGGTAATTTCTCGAAATTTTTAGGCGGTACAGTGGTTGTGAATGTCTGCATTGCAGCTGTGATTTGAAAAAAAATTTATATATAAGGATTTAATTTTATTAGTGTTGTGTTTTTCATTTTCAGTTGCTTTTAAGATTTCAAACTAGTATAGTAATGACCCGTATTTGATTTGATTACAAAACATATTTCAAGTTAAACTTGATTTTGGTCTATTCTGGAAGAGGTAGGTTTAGGTTCTGTAGCTAAATTGTCTCATCTCATTTATGCTCCTACTACCAGATTATTTTAAAGAAAGTTCCTCTGTAATTAAATATGAGAAAACAAAAGGTTCAAAGGTCATAAAAGTTTGGTAATTAGCTTAGCTCAAGAATCAAAATCATCTGCATTCTGCATCCAGAATAGAGTAGATTTTGAAGCTTATATTTTTATGCTCCATATCTCTTTCATACATTAGGACATTTTAAACTGAATGTGACAGAACTCGTAAAATCAAGATAATTAAACTGTATTTTATTGAATGATAATGGTGAGCTCAAAGGCTCTCTAATGGTGGAATAACAGAAATGAAAGGATAAACCAGAGTGTGAACACTCCTACCATAGCACAATGCTCCTAACCAGAGAGAAATTTCTCCTAACCATCTTTCTAATAGTATTTCTCAATGCCTTACTCACTCCCCTGCCCTCTCTTTTATATTAGAAATATCCCTAAAATCAAGGAAATATCTCAACTAACTCTATTTGGGCCAAGGCCTAAACAGAGTCCTATAAGAATGCAAGCCTCAAGACAATTTTATTTCTAAAAAAAGTGTCACTAGGTGATAGAGACATAGAGAGTATCTTGTATAAATAGGAGAATGATCATAGAGGTGTATCATTGAATATTTTGTAGAGTTCAATGAATAGATTAATGTATTTTTAACTTTGAAAGTATTATAACAACATAGATTGAATTTGAAAACTTACCCAAACCCCCCAAAACCCTCCAAACTCCTCCTCCAATACCATTTTTTAGTTCCCCCAAATTAGGGGGGATTTTGTATTATGAAGAAAACTAAACCCCCAAAGCTCTCCACTCTC
>Ga0315913_1009473_pt1 | contig 11417 bp, 7 predicted proteins | sample MpolsnodulesMG_FD_207736 | JGI IMG/M metagenome (GOLD analysis project Ga0315913, IMG submission 207736) | Medicago polymorpha root nodule microbial communities from Los Angeles, California, United States - small nodules | ecosystem: Host-associated > Plants > Roots > Nodule | place: USA... | reverse complement strand
CATTCTATAATTAATTTGTTTGAAGTGCTTATTTTAATACTAGAAACATGATTCCACTTACACAAATAGTTATTCAGTTTGCTTCTGCTGATTAGCACATTTCGTTTAAATGTTAAAACTTTTTTCCCATGAGTTGGGGATTTAATTTGATTCTTAATTCCTATCCATAACATATATTGGAAAAGACAACAAGACTGAATGGCATGCTATTTGAAAAATAAAAAATGTTCCATGAAAACCAGGGTGTTGATTTTTATGAACTATATCACCTCACCCTAATTTGTTAAATTTAACATTTCTTGCAGTTAGACTTGTGCCTAAATTGTGCATTATCTTTTTCTGAATAAGGAATTTGCAAAGATTTTCTCCTTCTGATATATTATGAAATGTTAATGTGAATTGGAGCTTTCCAGATTGCCTTGTGTTTGTTATTTTTGTTGATATTAGTTGGTAATTTAATAAAAGAATACCTGCAAGTACAATTGGTACTGATTTGCTGCATTTGATCTATCTACCTTGATTAGATTATCCCATCATCCCCTCACCCATCCCCCCCAATTTCCCTATTATTTTATACAATGGACTTAAAATACTTAAATTGTTATACTAGTGAGTTTTATACATTTTATCATACCGCAGAATGTAAAGTAAGAAAGAGACATTATGACAACTTTACTAGTCGTTTGACATGCATTATTTATACATATTTTTTTTGGATATACGAATTATTTATATTCTAATTGTCACATAATACTTGTTTCTTTTTCTGAAAATCTCTTTTTCTGCTTGATGCTTTTGAAGGTATTATGACGATGCTGCCTGTGTGCTGCGGAAGATGTTCTTAGATGCAAAAGCACCCCATCTTTCTTCATCAATTCCGCCAATTTTACCATGGAAAGTAAATGAACCGGTCCAACCCACTGAGGGACTTACACGTCAGGGTAGTGGTATTATTGGAACTTTTGGACAATCGGAGGAACTACGTTGTGTAATTGCTGTTATTCGTCAGTATGTTCTATTCCCTTCTTATCATTGATTTGGTAAGTGCTATGTTCTTTCCTATTTACTCTTGTATTTTGGCAGTGGTGATAGAACTCCCAAACAAAAGGTGAAGCTAAAAGTTACTGAGGAAAAGCTTCTGAACCTAATGTTAAAATACAATGGAGGCCGACCTAGAGCAGAGGTAAAATTTTATTTGAGCTACTATATTATTTTACATTTTCTGCATGATCTAATGAGCTTTTGTTTGCAGACAAAACTTAAAAGTGCTGTTCAACTGCAAGATCTGTTAGATGCCACACGCATGCTGGTTCCACGTACTAGGTGATTGACCCTTCATAAACTTCAAAAAATATATACATTAACTTGCCATAGAATCCACTTTTAATTTCACACCAAAGATTAATCAAATTTCACAAGATTATAACTGGTCTGGCTTTACGGGAGGATACTTCACACAAAATAATAATCAGAAATTACATTTCCCATGAAAAAAGAATAGTTTATTAGAGAAGAGATGCATCTACAGTGAAGAATATATGTTCTCCCTTAAATGGAGACAGAAAAGAAAGACCTCACAAGGAGTTTCCAAATTAGAGTTAAATTTCATTGCATTGAGTTTCATTTTTTTTTCTTACTGATATTGAATGGGTAGCAGGCATGAATTTACAGCACTTATAACAGGACAGGAAAATTATGAAAAGAAAAAACAGATGCAGAAATATTTGCCGATTCTTTGAGTTATCTGCTTCCTTCCATATATATAAAGGATTATGAAATGTTCACGTAGTTAGATTTGATGTTCTTGTATGCATTGCCATTTTGGTTCGCGCAGAGTTTTTAATTAACTATAGCTGTATGTATTATTTAGACCTGATCGAGAAAGTGATAGTGAGGCTGAAGGAGAGCATGGTGAAAAGCTCCGTCAAGTTAAAGCTGTTCTCGAAGAGGTGTTTAATTCTCTTAACTATTTTTTTTATTCATTAGTTTATTTAGTACTAATTACCTGGTTTTAATATTGACCTTTTTGAATACTTGATTTACACTATCAAATTGTTTGTTCCATGTAGCAATCCCACTTAAGTGATAAAAAAATTTGGTTTTTTTGTTTTGTTTCTGCTGTGCATTTATCTCGATAAAGGAAAAGTTGGTCTGGTAAACAAAAAAATTTAGGAAAACCTGTTGGCCGTGACATGCTGGGCAGATTGATTCCGAAAGAGGAAGATAATGCTCCTGCTTGTACTTTCAAATAACAAATAATTATTTATAGCCATTATTCTTGTTTTTTTTCCTCGTAGTTTTTTGTCATAAATTTTTTGGAGATATTTCATAGGTTTTCTCCCTTCTGAATATCAGGGAGGACATTTCTCTGGCATATATAGAAAAGTGCAACTAAAGCCACTAAAGTGGATCAAAGTGGCCAAAAGCAATGGTGAAGGTGAAGAAGAACGACCTGTTGAAGCATTGATGGTTCTTAAATATGGTGGTGTTCTTACACATGCTGGCAGAAAGCAGGTAAAGTTTAGTAACAATAAATATTTCTGCTCAGCTTGAGTTTGATTGTATTGTTGCTATTATTGCTGAAGGTAAATTTATGTTCTTATTTATAGCTTTCTTTCAGTTGTGTTGATTATGTTTTTTACTTTGCAGGCCGAAGAACTTGGAAGATATTTTCGGAATAATATGTATCCAGGTAACTCAAGTAAAATTTCATTTAGCCATACGTCTAAACTTTACTGTAATGGTTGTATTTTTAACTAAAAAAGCATTGCATCATATTACAACAGATTTTCGTCATGTGATCTCACATTTTCTAATTTAATATTTGATTATTTGAGACCCTTCTTTCAAGTCTGCATGCTGGATACGTGAATGCATACTTTCAAAGATATATAACTATGGGTGGATCTCCACTTAGTAGAGTTTATGTTAGATGTGTTGTATGTTGTCGTCTTCATCCCTAACACATCTCTCATTTCCGTGGCAGTCAATTGAACTAAACAAATGGTGCATTTTTGTCCTTATAAAACATATTATGATGTGTGGGAAAGGAATCAGATTTCTCAAACCAATGATGTAAAACTACTGTATGAGTTGGTTCATAACCAGCGATTCTTAAGATAATTAATTTTGGTCCACCCACTTACCTGAAAAGCACAATCCGCTTGTTAACAAGTTGAAGTGTTTAATTGCTTTTAAGCATGTTTTGTGCATCTTTACCCAGTTCAAAGCCAATTTTTAGCAGTTTAAAATATTTCTTTGCATTTTGAAAATATTATTTTCATGCATTTGAAATAGTTAGTTTATATATCCCTTTAATTATAGCGTTTTTTGGTTTTAGTCCCTGTAAGTTTTTTTTTTGTTTTTTGGGTTTAATCCTTGTTAGTTTTTTTTGGTTTAGTCCCTGACATCATACGTGGCCCAATAAGATGACGTTATGTTAGGGACTGAAAGCAACAATTTTTTAATTTGCAGGGACCAAAATCTTATTTAAACCAAAATAGTTACTGTTTTCAATCAGTTTTGGACAATAAGTTAATAGCTGAAATAGAATGCATGCCGGTTGAACAGTAAGTGAATACCCCCACGTATATACCTATATTGGGATAACTGTGGCATCAGTGCTTGTTTGGTTTAGTTACTATAATTGTTTCATACATGATCCTTCTTTCATTATAATGCTGACATGGTAGTGGACTGTAATATGTATAACAAAGAGAAATCAAATTCTGTAAAATTGCAGGAGAAGGTACAGGCCTGCTTCGCCTTCATAGTACATATCGTCATGATCTTAAGATTTACAGCTCTGACGAGGGTCGTGTGCAGGTATGGGCTACATTTCTCTAACCATCCCATTCCCACTATCAAAATAAGGCCTAAGTTGTTTATTTGCAGTTTATTTGTTTGATACCTAGATTTTGTTTCTACTTGCACTTGGCACAATCTGCCAATCTGTCTTAAAGAGCGTCATCTGTAAGGTCTTCCTGACAATGCCTTTGTATATGTTGATAGATGTCTGCGGCCGCATTTGCCAAAGGTCTTCTTGATCTTGAAGGGCAGCTAACTCCAATTCTGGTTTGTTTTTTTTTTCTTTCTTATTTTCCTTGAATAATATATATGACCTTGTTTTCTGTTTTGGATTTAGTTTAACTGAAATTTGATCTCAGGTTTCCCTTGTTAGCAAGGACTCCTCTATGTTGGATGGGCTTGACAATGCCAGTATTGAAATGAAAGAAGCCAAGGTTTGTGATGTTGTGATTTTTTGATAATGTAGTTTCAATTGTAATGGTAAATTGAAAGTGGTTTATGCTCAAATATTCTGCAGGCTCGGCTGAATGAAATCATTACTTCTAGTTCAAAGACTGTTCACAGTGATGAATCGCCCGAGTTTTCTTGGATGGTTGATGGAGCTGGATTGCCACCCAATGCATCAGAATTGCTTCCCAAATTGGTAATGTTTCGTAAATATTGATATGCATCATGTCTGTGACCTCTTTCTTCATGATTCAGAGGGGAGGCTAAAATGCTCTTTTTTGAATTGAAGAAATTAATCTGGCTCTCTTATGAAAGTCAATATATACTTGGTATATGTTGACCGATGTCTGATTCTTTATGGAGATTCAAGTATTTAACTTCATTTTAGCTTTCGTGTTGTGTTGATTTAACAAGAATGATGAGAACATGAAAGTCTTCATTCCTATTATTGAGATTACATCTCGATATAATTTTTGTTCTTGAAATGCTATTTTTAATTTATGTTGTGATCCTTTCTTAACATTATTGTCTGAGTTTATTAATCCACACAGGATATTGTATTCATGATAAGTTATTTCCTTCTAATTCTTATTTCCAGGCTTTTACTGTTAATATAATATGAAACCATTTTTGTAAATATGCAACTAAATCTTTCTTTTAAATCCAATTTTTCCTGTGTATCTCATGAATAGGTAAGTTTGATTAAGAAGGTTACTGAACAAGTAAGACTGCTTGCTAAGGATGAAAATGAGAAACTGACAGAAACTAGCTTATATGATGTTATTCCTCCTTATGACCAAGCAAGAGCACTTGGGAAGACAAATATTGATGTTGATCGTATAGCTTCTGGCTTACCTTGTGGAAGTGAAGGGTTTCTCTTAATGTATGCTCGGTGGAAAAAGCTTGAAAGAGACCTGTATAATGAACGGAAGGAGTAAGTATTTACCAATTGTTGATTTGATCTTGTTTGGTTTTATTCTGTTTTTGATATTAGGAGACAAAAGGCTACTTCAAGTACCATTTGTACAACAGAAAAGGCCAACTGGTTAGTTACATCATGTGAAGTGACTTAACTTACATACATGACGGAAAGCTGTCACCATTGGGATGTTTTTAAAACTAGATACTATGAAGTCAAAACTTATTACAAACCCTTTTGATTTGCATCCCTTTTCACCTTGTAGCATGTTTCACCAAGTCATTCTAACTTTCATTCCATTAGTTACAATGCTTTCAATTATTTCTAGTTTCTATTTCATATTAGCTTTTTCCAGTGACAAATTATTAACAAAACTATTATGAATACTATTCCTATGTCATACATGTAACAGCCATTATGCCTTAATTTTTCTTTTTGTGTGTGTGTGTAATGTGGTGGATGACACTTTACTGGTGTGTTACTTGCACAGGCGCTTTGACATCACCCAAATTCCCGACGTCTATGATTCATGCAAGTAAGTTATTTCTTTCATTAGGTTTTAATGAATGTCAGCTTCTGGGAACCTGTTTTTAGATGTTAAGGGGAAAATTTGCAGTTGATTGGTGGAAAATTTGCCTGCCTATGGTGTTATCATCAGCCAAACACTTGAAACTAAATCTTCTTTATATGTCTATATCAGATATGCCTAAATCAGTCTTCCGTTTCACAAATTTTAAAAATAAATTGTCAGCTTCATTTAAATTTGTAGCTTCTCTTATTCCTTTCTTATGAGAATTTCACATTTATTTGCACATTACAGATATGATCTCTTGCACAATGCACATCTTAATCTAGAAGGATTGGATGAACTTTTTAAAGTTGCTCAGGTATGTTACATTAGGAAAATCCATGCTCAGCTAGAATTGATTGAACCAGTTCGAGACAAACATTTCTTATAAAATTATGAATAGTGTTTGCCTTAAGTATTTTAAAATAAAACAGAAAAGTATGATATTTGTCTATATATACATAACTTTTACTGATGAGTTCTATTTGTCCACTTTCTTTGTTGCACCGCCTCCATATCGCAGGTACTTGCTGATGGTGTAATACCAAATGAGTACGGAATTAATCCCAGTCAGAAGCTGAAGATTGGCTCAAAGGTAACTTCCTGCTGTAAGGAGTATTGCAAATTGCCTTCGATGTTACAAATCTTTAAACAGTTTCCTTTCTGTGTCTGTGCATAATTTCACGTTCAGTCTTCTTTAAAAGTGAACCCCTGATTAATAGTAAGAATATCTTCCATTTATAAATGGTTGGTTAATTTCACCTCATATAATGAAAATGAAAATTACTAGATGACATGACCACTTCTTACAAAAAGAAAAAGTAAAACCATTCCATAGGAATAAGACTAAGCACTAACACTTATTAAACAAACATAGGAATAACCATTCCATCTAATAAAAGTATATCATCATTCTTACCTCTGTATGAGGGAACAATCATTATTCTTCATTCTGTAGAATGAAACTTTTTATTTGCTAATCATCACGGGAAGACACATCCAGTTTAATAAGGCAAGGAATGAAATTGTGATTCCCTACACCAAACATGACATAACATAAGTAAGAAACAAGTACTTGATACCTGTATATTATGTAAGTTCAAATTTTTAACTATATTTTTAAGTTTCTATCAGTTGATATTGTTTGATGAACACACTTGTACTCGGATTTGATGCTTTGTTTTAATTGTTTGTGCCTTTTCAATCCAGATCGCACGTCGATTATTGGGAAAACTTTTGATTGATCTGAGGAATACCCGTGAGGAAGCCATTAGTGTTGCGGAGTTAAAGAGTAACCAAGACCACGATTCATCATTCCCAAAAACTGAAAAGGAAAATACAGATGCCAAACCAAAACATCTGAATAAGAATGGCGAATTAAGAAAATCCAACACTTTGAACGATATATCAATGGACCAAGATGATGATGATGATAAAGAGACCAAATATCGTTTGGATCCAAAGTAAATATCCTGTCTTCATTTTATGCTGTCCATTATGTTGTTTTCTTTCTTTGGTAGAACATTATGTTGTATTCTAATATTGTTATTCTCTGCAAGGTATGCAAATGTAAAGACACCTGATCGCCACGTGCGAACACGCCTATACTTCACATCGGTGAGTGCTGTGTTGCTCTAAGTTATAAACCCTCGAAAGAAATTTACTTGTAAACCCCTCTCCCTAGTGAATTGTTGGCAAAACTATTTCCTATTTGGCTAATTTGATAATCATGAAATGATTCTCATTACATATACACGTTTTGTGGTTTATTTTTCCCAAACTAAAATGTTTTACATGAATATCATCTCCTGTTTTTCCCAAATTTTTATTCTTTGCTGGGCCCTATTGTAGAGATATAAATAATTTTCTTGTTTTTGGCAGATAAAGGCTTTGCATTTCTTTAACTTACTATTTTTGTTGTCAGGAATCACATATTCATTCACTCATGAATGTTCTTCGTTATTGTAATATGGATGAATCTCTTCAAGAAGAAGATAGTCTTGTTTGCTACAATGCTCTAGAGCGCCTATTCAAAACAAAAGAGCTTGACTACATGAGTTACATTGTGCTGAGGATGTTTGAAAACACAGAGGTAATGTATTTTTTACAATTTTGTCCAATCAACATATCTAATTAGTTACTGCAATATTCAACATTTAACCATTAGTTGGCATTAGTAAATTTTATGTGGTGATTCCTTAATGCTCAACACAATATTAGTTCTTTTAATTCTGTTTATGCTTTTGATTGAATAAGTTTAGTTGGCGAGAAGGCAGAATATGTCTGAAGCCTTAGTGAGGACTTGGTGTGGTGTGGTGTGTTTTTGCTGGTTATTTTAGACCTTTTGGCTGGGATTGATAGCTTCATACTAGGATTGTTCAACGTGTTTGCCGTGACTTTGGTGCTTCTGCTTCTGATTCCTGTCATGAATTTGTGATGCAATACTGAAACAGTGCCAGAAAGTGCTGTATTAAACCAAACATGACTTTAATTATTTTTCCCAATTGAAAGCAATAATCTTTAAAGTGTGGATGATTATAATATTTTCAAAGGCATAATGAATTGTCAGGTGTTATTGTAATGTATGCTAGTACGCTTTTTTTTAGAGAAAAAATGACTTTTGACTTTCAAATTATAGGTGGCTTTAGAAGATCCAAAAAGGTTCCGCATTGAGCTGACCTTCAGTCGTGGGGCTGATTTATCACCACTGGAGGTAAATCTAAAAATACTTAACTATGATATACAGTTTATTTGGGTTTCCTAATAAGAGATCTAGAATGGTGGATTTGAACTCTCTTCTTTTGCCATTACAATGGTGTGTATAATAAGAGTGAAATTCATTTAATTATCCTTCCTAGGTTTGAAGGATACTTATATTGCAACTTTTGTTGTTAAAAATATCACCAATTTAAAAATAAATTACTTTTATGAGTTTTCATCTGTCTGTAACATATTTTTTAGAAAATAAGAATTTGAAAATAAAATAAAATAAAAATTAAACTGCTTCAAATGAGAGGTTTTGAGTAGATTCTCTTGAAAATCATTGTTGATTGATTAAAGTGATTTTCATCATGGTAAACAAGTACAAAATAGCTTCTATTTTCTATAAAAACAATAATTGAATATCAAAATCCCTTTGTATAATTTGTAACAAAGGGCTCTACACCAGATTTTTTTCAAGCTATACGAGATTTCTTCATTGTTTTTCTGAAAACATGCTGTTCATAGGACATATCAGTGTACAATGGATTTTAGTTCATTCTCTTGACAACTTTTCATGTGAAGAATGTATCAGTATGCAGATTATGTATTGAATTTCTTTTCATTAACTTATTTCTGTTCTGTTATGGTTGGCAGAAGAATGACAGTGAAGCTGCTTCGTTGCATCAGGAACACACACTTCCTATTATGGGTCCTGAAAGGCTACAAGAAATAGGTTCATGTCTCACGTTAGAAAAAATGGAGATGATGTTTTGCCCATTTGCTATGCCTGCAGAAGACTTCCCTCCACCAGCAACACCAGCGGGATTCTCCGGCTATTTCTCAAAAAGCGTACTCGAGCGTCTAGTAAATCTTTGGCCTTTTCATAAGCATGCCCATTCTAATGGGAAATAGTAAACTTGTAAAATGCTCTTCATTCCTCCCTCTGCTCCATATTCTTAATGTACATGGAAAAGTTTGGTAAAATTACGGTTTTTATGCAGACTGAATATGTACTCAAAATCATGTGTTGTTTTTACACTCGTGTGATTAAGCTTGCTTCTCACAGTAAAAAATTTCTCTTTTGGTAATTTTGGCATTTAAGCAAATACTGGAGTGACGGAGAATAGATAAATCATAATTGCTGATCAAAAGTGTTTTCGAATGTGAGAATAGCTGGAAAATAATTGTAAATGTTTTATTTTTGTTTTTAACTGAAATATCGTTTTGATGTCGAGAAATGTTATTTTGACAAGTTTTTTTTGAGAAGATGTTTACTTACCAATTATTATCAAAGTCCAATATAAGTTGTAATTGTTTCGTAAAACATTAAGAAAATGATGTTTTAAAAATTGTGTGGCACATTTTTCACCATTACTTTTTCCACCATAATACCTTCTCATGCGCCTTAGTTTTTTTACAAAAATACCCATAAAGTTTCGAATTATATAATCACAATGTAGATGTGTTTAGATTATGTAATTCAAAAAATGCTTATATATAAGCAGCAATTAGGAATCTATTCCATTTCGGCATTTGTGAATTTTGCTTTTAAAAATAAAAAACAAAGTAAAAAAAAATGGTCAAACATATCAAATAAAATAAAAAAAATTATAAAAACAAATAAAACTAAAACAAATTCTTTTCGGATTTTTCTGAGAATATGAAAAATTTATAAAAAAAAAATGGGGGGTCTAAACAATGAAATTTTGAATTTTGAGAGTGGAGTCTCGTATAAAGTAGCCCGAAAATCAGATTTTTTTACTAAGAACAGCTAACAATGACCTAAAACAAAGGATGAGAGTTTAAAAAATTAATATGATCTTAAACTAGTTATCATGTTACAAACATGCTCATAATTTGTATTGATACAATCTGGATTAGATAATCCAAACTGTTTTCCCCGTTTTTTTGTTGAAAAATTGTTATCATCTAAATAAGGGTGTTTAGGAGGTGTTCGGATTCTATGAATGCGTCCTATTTTCCTGGGGTGTTCATATAATAAAATGCGAATTAGTAAAAAACCTCAATTTTCCACCCTAAACCAAAGGGAAAAATAATCTTATCGGTAAAATTCGAAAATCACATGGACATTTTCGTAAAAAAATAGGGCATACAAGAAATAGGTAAGATGTGAAAAGTAATAGTCTAAAACTAACCATTTGTCGTTACAATATGATGTGGGTAACTCTACTATCCATACTTTTGACCTAAGTATATATCAATCAATTGTTGGAAACATGGAGAAAGCTCACTTATATGGAGAAAGTTCCGCCAAACAAGTGACAAAGAAGACTCCAAAACAGGACAGAGGGTTTCAGCCTAAACACTCCAAAACAGTTGCAATTGACAAACCACATCACATTCACAGTATCAACGTATGATTAAACATGCCAAATACATCAATTTTGCTTCAGTTTTTTTACTCAATACATCAATTTTGCTAAACTATCAAATGAACAACATGATATTGGTGAATCAACCCAACAAATTCAAATTATACAACTTTATCATCATCATCATGGTGATAAGATTATACTCAGTTTTTCTTTATCATTGAAAAATAAAATAAAAGATAGATAAATACATAACTAAGCTTTGTGCTTTTGAACCTTATTTTTAAGTTCATCCTTCTTTGCTCCAACTACCTTGTCAACCTCTTTCCCATTCTTCAACAACACAAACGTTGGCATAGCCTGCACCTTAAACTCTTGTGCCACATCCTATAATTCCCACCAAAAAACCCCACGTAAAAATTAAAACATTATAAATATGCTAAGAAGCATTAACACATATGACCATAGTTTTAAAAACCGGACCGGACCGGCCGGTCGGACCGGTCCAACCTAGAACCGGTGGGGTAACCGGTTCGAGTTGCTCAACGGATCGGTTATGTTGTCGAACCGGTGAAAACCGGCCGGAACCGGCCAAACCCGGTAAAAACCGGTGAACCGGCGGTTTTAGAAAACCGGCCGA
>Ga0315913_1009472_pt1 | contig 11417 bp, 4 predicted proteins | sample MpolsnodulesMG_FD_207736 | JGI IMG/M metagenome (GOLD analysis project Ga0315913, IMG submission 207736) | Medicago polymorpha root nodule microbial communities from Los Angeles, California, United States - small nodules | ecosystem: Host-associated > Plants > Roots > Nodule | place: USA... | reverse complement strand
TCTTTCATTTTTTTTTTTGGTACAAACGTATGCTTCCTTCTAGAATGTATGATGATAACTTCCTTAGACATAGCAACCTCACTACCTCAGTCTTGGGGAAGAATTCCAAAGGGCTAAGGTCTTCAATATAAAAGCGTGCTTTTATCTTCTAATTTTTTTAGTGTCATCAGCTGTAAGACAATATAAACTGATAAAATGATAATTAGCAGCCTTGACAAACTGAAAGTTTGTTTAAGTCGATAGATACCCACCTTTGAAAGATGTTTTCCGGACCATTGTTGTATTATTCTCCATACTCCAAACTATATCTTTCAAATAGCCAAATAACACCTTCTTTCTCCGTCCTACTATAGATGCTAGGCCAAGATATCTCCCCGAGCCAAAAGTCTCCGTTACATGAAAAATAGCCTTTGTTTCCTCTTTTACAGCAACTTGGGTGGCATTCTGTATACATTGTAGAATGTTATAATGATGTAGACCCTAAAGTAATTGGGAAGATGTTTGGTTCTTATAGGTGTTCTAGTTTGAGAGGAGACAAATATATTGTGATCTAGTTGGTCAGAAATGATAACATGGTGATTTTCTCGAAAGGTCAAAAAAGAATGGTACTACTACTTGGAAAATGTCAAGAATAATTATCTGTGGCTTCTTTATTCAAAAAAAAAATTATGTGTAGCTTCGAATCCATCTATGTGGCCCAAATATATGTACTATCGTGCTCTAGAATGGAACTTTCCCCTATTTGTCGTCAACAAAGATGCAAAAAGGAGTAAAAAATAAAGAAAAGTTTATGGTATTCACGTCCAAATTGGTCACAACAAAATCTACAAACTTTTAAAATAACTACAAATATCACAAAATAAAATTATGAAAAACTAAAAAAAATGAAAAAACCAAAGCATAATACTTGAATTAAAATGAAAATTTTAGCCAAATCGTGCCAAATCAGATTGTACTTTTTTTTTTGTAGATAGACGAAATGGCAAAGCCATTATAAACTCGCACACACAAGTGGAGGTACTGGGGTTCAAACCCCAATCATGGCATCCAGCCTAATAATTTCAGCAGTTGAACTAGGACTTCTGGATGAATCGTTGATATGAATGAATGAACACAATTTTTTCTTGAATAAAAACATAAAAACCAATTTATATATTTATTGATAAAATAAAAAATACTATATAGCTTTAAATTTTATCACACAAAAAATGTGTATAATAGCAGTGGAAAACTGGGAATGGACATGCCAACCCGAATTTCAGGGAATTTAGGTTGAAAATTGCAGTTCACACGTATACAAAAGCTGAAACACACATATAAATGACTGAAATATCCTTTTGGTAGTTAACTGCCGCGGAACGATACGGGTGTTTTCTGCTATCTTCTTCCCCTGTTTACAATACTAGTTACTGGTGTGTTTTTATCAGTTTGATACGCTGCGGTTGTTAACGGTGCGAGCTTAATTCATGCAAAATTGGAGATTCCTGAAACTTATAATCCTTCAAATTGATAAAAATTTGCAGAATATAATTATTGAATTGTGAGAACATGATTACAATAATTTCAAAATTGAAATTGCTTCCATAAGAATGTGAACCAGAATCGAAGTAATAATGAAAGTTTAATTTTTAAAAATAATGATTGATAATAACAAAGTGCAAGGAGCATTTTTGAAGAACAGAAACTACAAATTCATAGAATAACAACAACAATTCTAGTTCTCAGTTTTGAATAATTCTAAAACAGTGCAGCGGAGTGAGAATAACTGTCGCGGAAAAACCCACTTAGAAAACAAGCTTTCTATAAGCTCAAATTAACTCATACGTAAGCAAGTTTAGGGGATGTAGGGGAAGAAGATAGCAGAAAAACACCAGAATCATTCCGCGGCAGTTAACTACCGAAGTTCCGTGGTAGTTAACTGCAGCCAGTTAACTTGCGGCAATTAACTACCGAAGGGGTATTTCAGTCATTTACATGTGTGTTTCAGCTTTTGCATATGTGTGAATAGCAGGTTTCATATATGTTTAAATGGTAGAGTAAGATGGGTCCCCGTTAATAAAGCGTGCTATGTCGTATCTTGTGCTGTCATCTTCTCATCGAGCGACTTATCTTCTCCACCTTCTCTTCTTTCATTCATGATTTTTTATTATTTAATTTACACGTGTATAGTGTGTCTCCATATAAATAGGCTTTTGTCAACAAAAAGAAAAATACATAAAACCATAAAAATAAATCAAAAATACTTTTTTTCTGAAAGAAATAAATAAAAAAATACTTGAGCACGTAATGTATAAAAATCCATCTTTTTTCTCAAAAAAAAAATCCATCTTTTAAAATGAATAAATGAAATGTCTATCGTTCAAACTCTAACTTATACATAAAAACACATAAATTAACTAGACCTTGGGAGACTATCATAAAAATAAAATAAAAATACTCCGGTTTTTTTATTGGGCAATTAGTTTAATAGTTAGTAATTCACCTCTTAAGAGGAAGCAGTGGAGTATCCGGAAGTTCAAACATCAGTACAAACATAAATTATGCAACTTCTATATCAACTGAGCTAAGTTCACAATGACAAAAATATCTCGTTTTATTTACCCTTGTAGATTAATTTTAATTTTTTTTTATAATAAAACTTTATGGTGATAGATTGGCGCCTTTGTTCAAGGCAGTTACAATATTCAGTCTCAAAGAATAACCAATTTTTTTTTTTTACAAATGTATTTATATTTAACTTGTTTTAAAGGCACTAGTTAGTTCAAACTCAAAACCTCTTGAATACAAGACATATTTTTCTTTCAAACACACTTAACATTTAGAGTTACATTTACATTTATTTATAATTATATTTATCTATACATATTACTAATGATTCATTTTTGAGAATTCAAATGTCACTAATATGGTGTGATATTAAGCACATGGTTGAATGTTTAATATCTCTAATCAATTTGTTTTTGAGATGGTTTGATACCTAATTAATATGTATATGAAGAAAAAAAAATTCACTAACAATAAATTAGTTCAAGTGACAAGAGATTTGAACCGTTTAGGTCAAGTGGTATGTGTATATGAAGAAAAAAAAATTTCACTAACAATAAATTAGTTCAAATGATAAGAGATTTGAATCGTTTAAACAAGTGGTTAGAGATTTGATCTATATTTCTATTGTGTATGGAGAAAATTTGATTAGAAAATTTAACATTAAACGAATGTGTAAACTTTAGGTGCATTTGATCTGAGTTCTTGATAAAATAACACAAGACAAAACAACACAAAACTCGGCAGAATAACACATGACAATAATTTATGGTATTAAATAATATATGCAAAGGTTTGGGTTCGAACACTGGACAAAAATGTGTGAGCTCTAGTCACCAAACTACTTGGAAAAAAAATTTGGTTTTTATACAATTTTTTGTGGACAAAAACTATTTTGATATTTAGACAACTCGTACGTAGGACAAAAAGTTGTGTTTTGATTTAATGAGTGACAATGATTTCAGTTTTTGTCATATCAATTACATTCAGTTTGTCTTGTCCATGAAATAGTTTTGCAAATCAATCACTATACAATTGAAATTGTCCTATAATATCCTTTATTTTTTAGCATATCAAACACCTATCAATTCAACAATGAATGAATATAAACATCAAATGTTTAAATAGGTATTATTTTATCTTTTAAAAAAGTATTTATATCTCAAAGAGATAATCTTTGACTTTTAATGGGATGATATTTTAGACAAAAAAGTTTACAGTAAAAAGTTTTTTATATTATGTGAATATTGTCATCAAATTCTAATAGAAAAAACTACATAACATAACATGTATTAAATTTTGTCTTGTTGGATGATAATATGTATTAAAGTATATTATTAGTGAGAAAATTATAAATTTATCAATAAATCACAATTATTCATATGCGTAAGAACATAACAAAAATATTTCTTTTTTGAAAGAACATAACAAAAATATGTAACCATATCTCAATCAAAATGAATAATTATCAATAAATTACTACAATATTTATAAATCTCAATCAAAAGTATACATACCAATAAAACTGCTAGTATATTCTTAAAAAAATAAAAATAAAAATAAAACTGCTAGGATTGTTATTTTTTTATTGAGAGTGAAGATTAAATCTTTGACTCCAAAAAAAAAAACTTTGACTCTCTTATCACCCCAATTAATTACTTTCATGTCAATTAACTATTTTTAATAATATGACAATTATGATTGATTTCATAAGGGTCATGTAACCGGTGCCTCCGGGCACTGGTTAAACATACCAAAAAAGGAAATTATTACCATAAAAAAAAACTATTTTTAATATTTTATAAATTAATTACACAATTTCAATGCATTAACTACTATATAGTTTCTTTTTTAGTGTGGTTAACCAATGCCCCAGTGCACCCGTTACCCTAAGAGTGTAAAGAATTAAATCTTGAAAGGATTGAGTCTGATTCTGGAACAATGACTTTACTTACTCGATTGATTGCATAAAATCATTCTCCAACAGTTGATGATTAACCTGCTCAAAGAAATCCTTATACTCCTTGCATTTTAAATTAGATATACAAATATTTTAAAGTGAGTAAAATGTAAATTAAAAAAATCAGATGTTATTATTATAACAAATTCATATACATATAATATCCACTATAAAGTGAATTGTTTTCTTACATAGAGTGAGTGAGCTACTCACTTTAGATGGAGTGAGCCGAATAAAACTTAAAACCTTTAAAAAAACTGTGTAAAAATTAAAAGAAATGTCTAGTTTAGTTGAGCCAAATTACAATAAAATATAGAGAAATAGTATGTGTAAAATTATATTATTACAAATTTTGTGACTGCTTTCTTTTTTATAGTTATTTTATTTTATGTTTTTACTTTTCTCTCTGTTGTTTTAGTTTCTAGATAAATATTTGATTTTATTTATAAATTTATGACTCTTTCATAAGTTATCATACATATGGTTGTAAAAAACAATATTTTTTTAACAAATGATACAACAATATAACACCGTCCTCGGGAGTTTAGTTCTGTTGACAGGGACATACATTGTTATATGTAGGGATGAGGTTCGAACCCCGGACACCCACCCCACTTATTCACCTTGAAAAAAGTAAATTCTAGGCTACTTGACAAAAGAAACACAAAAAAAAAAAGACAACAATATTATTTATTTTGGTGGAGGCCGAGGTTTGAACGTCGGATCTTATATATATTATATTATGTATTGTGGTTACCAATTGAGTCAAACTCACCGGGAGACAAAATATCATGATAATACTATAAAACAAAGAGTGTGAAAAAAATAATAATAAGAAAACAAAGAAAAATGACTATATAAAAAAACATAGAGGTACAAGGTGGTTTCTTCCTTTTGGTGTCTCATTTGCAGAATTCATGCAGTCGCGGCAGTAACATACTGGACTTTCTCTGTAACGGTTATTATTATTTCTCATTTTCAATATTCTGTAACGCTTCTTTCGTTGATGCTGTGTTGCCACATAAATGGATTACAACAATAACAATAACAAAGACAAGTATTTTTCTTCGCCCTTTTCTCTCTCTCTCTCTTTTATTTTTATTATTATTATTTGGGTCTTCCATTTTTCAAACACACAACACACTCTTTACGGGGATTTTGTCTTTCCGTTATGTTTTTTCTCTGTTCCCATCATTTTGATTTGATTTTGGTTCCAACTAATTTTTTTAGTCAATTTGTTTAATCATTTATATATATATGCGGTCGTTGATCTTCATCGTACTCATGTTTTTTATTTTTATTTTGTATTTTGCTTTGAAATATTAACGACTAATGTTTGGAACGGTTCTGATCGGTTTGATATTTTTTTTACTGTTTGTGGCTTTCATTTTGCAATTTAGATTGTTCAATTTATGTTGATAGAGACAGGACTATGATTGTGTTGGACGTTTTTTTGTGAACATTTTTTTTTATTCACTGCAACTAAGATGCATACTAATGTAAAATTTGCTGTGTATTTTTCTGATTAAGGTGTGTTTTACAATCTTGATTAGGGATTTAGTTCATGTTACCTTTTTGATTTATCCACATTGGTTTATAGCTCCAATTTTTATGCGTTTTTCGCTTTTCCATGATACGTTTTTCCTTTTCGATTAATGTTAGGGATCGGGAGAGGATCCAGATCCCCGACTATTATGAGAAACGAGAACTTTTAATTATCACCGTTGGATAAAATTAACGGTCGTGGTTATAATTTTAATTAAAAAGAGGTGCACGACTGGAACTTAAATTGTTTCACCTATCTACACTGCCTGTGTGCTGCTCTTCCTCGCACACGTTGCAACGCAGAGGAGCGTATGAAGGCGATTGTTGAAAACCCTAAGTTGAAATCGAAGTCTTGGGATGGGTTAGTCGACAATGAAAGGTGTCTATGTGAATTAGCCACATAATCGACCCAATTTGACTTCCTGTATATTGCCAAATTCCACCTAATCGAGACAGATACATATGGCTTTTAGTGTGATTTTAAATTTTCCCAATAAATACTTCATTTGGTTTGTTATAATGGACTATAGTCGGTCAGGTGGTGTTGTTAACACCAGCTACTTAGGGCGTATTGAGTTTTGCTTTTGATGGAAGAAGACAACACGTAGCAAAGATACAGACAACATTTGACATTTGAGAACTATTTCTAATTCCCCACAGAAAATTTGGATTTTGTTACTTAATGGATTGGGTTCCAGCCTCGCAGAAAGGCACATTTAGGACAGACTTTTAGGAATAGCCTATTTTATGATGGCGATATCGTGGCGGTGGAAAAGAAGAATACACCACAGAGGGGGACGAAGAAGTTGAATTTACATGCGTTTTCTTAAATAAAAATGTAATCTAAGTGATTGATTTTAATTTGAAGGTTAAAATTAAGTTTTCTTGTTTCTCATAACTAGTATGTATTCTAACCTGAGTCACTCCCTATATAATTTGAGTATTTTCGACATAACGTAAATTTCTGAATGTGTCATTGTTAGGGCTCCTTGGAATTGGCATAGGGAGGAAGATTATTGTCTCCAGAAGACATCAAATTTTGGTAAGTTCTAATAATTATGATTGTAAGTTTAGTGTAAATAAATGATGTTTAAGAAAACCTAGTTGTTTGATTAGACATTTCACAAGAGCTGTGGAACGAAGTTCCCGGAATTGAAGACCTTTCTATCGAGCTCGATGATGAAACAACCCCTGTGAAGGCTTGCATGGATTTTCCATACAGTGTCAATGGCAGTGGTAAGTCCTCTCTGAAAGGCAATTTTCTTAACCTTATCTAATTATTGACATGTACCACCTGAATATATGATTATTATTTGTGGATACAATGCCATCCTTTTAATTTAAACAAGTGCATTTCAGAATCAAATGATATACAAAAGGATCAGGAAGAATGCTCAGAGACTTCTTCGCAAGCCAAGAGACGGCGGATGCTACAGTTCAACAATCAGAATAGGAATCATTCCCTTTCGGATGAACAGATGTCTTCAGCATATCTGCAATTAAATGTCAGTGTTAGTAGCTTTCATAGATAGTTACTTTTCACACCCATAGTAGAGTATACTTACTGTGGGTTGATTGATTTTGCTTGCTGCTTGCAACTGTGATTTTAAATTCGTTCTCTACTCTTTGAACATCTGAAGATTGGATAACATACGTAGGGTGCCAAAGTGTATATTTCTCATGATATATCTCCTGATATGGCGTGGTCTAGAGAAGTCATTTCTCATGCAAAGTGTATATTTTTCTTTAATAAATTCTACATTGATTTTATCATTATGTTGATGTATATGGAAAGAATAAATCATGTGATGTCGAGGTAACCATATTTTGTCTATCTTTTAGTTTTTCCTGTTAGATTTCTATTTTTTATATTAGATTTCATAATTTTCTTAAATGAAATGATTGGTTCAGCTTTAGTGGTTTGTGTTAATGTCTTGTATTGTATTGGTTCATCTATGAAATAGAACTTTTTCAAAGCTCTTCACTGCAAATTTTTGGTAACTGTAATTCAGAACAGGCTTGACATAGAGTCCTGTTTCACTTAAACATTTGTAATGATAATGAGGTGTTATTTTCAAATCTGTGCTAGTCTGTATCCCATCTTTCGTAGTAATTATTTGTGATCTATTTTTTATTTTACATGATACCTAAAGTCCTACAAATAATGTGAAGCATCCTTCTGTTTCAAGTTGATCCATAGTGGTGACTCTTTTATGGTTCCTTCAAATTTTCATGATTTGTAGATGGTCGCACTACCACTTATATAACGATAATACAAATTCCTTTTAACATTTGTGTGTCAAGTGTGAGTAGTAGTACTATACTGATTTTATTGTAAAATGTTTAGAGTTAAAAATTGTACTAGAACTGTGCTTTTGTGTGAATGTATGACTGTTTCATTATGCATATAGGGGACGGACTACTCCAACGAGGATATTTTCCCGGAAGTTTCGCAATGGTTGTCTGAGGATTCAGGTTTTCCTCATGCAAGATTTAGCTTTGATTTTTTTAGTGACTTTTGATAAATTATTTGGATGCTTATTTCTATTCTTTGCCCAATGGAATATGCATTAGAAAATGCTTCGTCTTCCAACTACGAGGACCTTGAGTCAGCTGAAAAGTGGCTCGCAGATTGCTTGAAGGATACTGAAATCCAGCAATTATATCCCGAAAATCCGTACGATTCTAAAAACCACAGCAAATACAATTGTGGCATATATATATTTATATAAAATAATCTTATAATTATGCTCTTTCAGGAACTTTTCTGCCGCAGATGATGTTCATATTGATGCTACTGGTATGAGACATTGTCTGCTGTCCACTGTTGTCTTATGTTTGTTTCCGTTTTTTTTCCTTCATAATTTTTACCTCTGTACGTTGAACTTAATTGAAAACATCATTTGCTACTGTAGAGATCTGCAATTTAACACCACCATTTGAACAAAATGTGGCTCAACTTCAAATCTCTTCAACTCCTAGAAAAATTGTCTTCAAAGGTTTGACATTTTTTATCCTTCTGTCGTTTTTTTTTTCCACTTAATATTGAATAAAGTGGAGACAAGCCTCCAAACACATATCTTCCAATTCCACTTAACTAGAATTAAAACAAGTCATTTGGTCAAAAAAAAAAGAATTAAAACAAGTCATATTTGTCTTCGTGGAGGCATGGATAAGGAGGTTTGACTCGATGGAAAGTAGCCTAAAAGTTTGAGCTAGAGGGAGACAGATATGTATACGTCAAACTTGTCAAACTTGTAAAAGAGATTTATAGTATATGGTCTTTTTTTTACTTGAATAATACTTGACAGGAAACTAGGTATTCTATAGTGAGAAAAGGCTTAGTTATATCGTATTTTTTTCTTGTTTTAGAACAAGATGTCTACATAATTTCTTATGATTGAAAGATCCTCCGTAGACATGACATGATCATAAAACTGAATTCTATTGTTTGCATACTTTTACTAAACTGGTGCTTTTGTTCCTAAAGCTGGGGTCTTTAATCAATTAATTAGTGTAATAAAATGCTAAAGTTCCTTATGCCAGAAATTTTAGTAGATAGCAATTAATGGCATGAAATCTCTGACTCGCATTTACATGTGTAGGTCGAAAATCTATTATGAAAACACCAACAGGGTTATCTTCTTCTGTGGCCTATCCATTTGCCTTCATTAAACCCTGTGGTGACCGTGGAGATGTCACTCTGAAGGAAATAAATAAGCGCATTCAGTCTCCACCTCCTTCAAAATCAAAGGAAATCAAGGAAGATCCTATAGTTTACCCGAAATCGGCCTTTTCTGGCAAGCCTGTAGTTGGGAAGACAAAAATACTCACCGAAGGTGGAAAAGGTAGCATCACAATTATGAGAACTAGAGGCTAGTTAGGTGGTTTAGCACTAACTTTTGTCTTTCCCCATTTACTTATGGGGTTGACTTTATTTTCTGTGAACTACCAGATATTAGATACTTCAGGCTATTTTGTTTAAGATTGTTTTCACTGCCAACGGAACTATTTGGTGTTCCCAGGCCATTTTTGTTGAAGCTGCTCTATTGCTGCTATATAATCGACGCAGTTTAAATGCTACATTTTGTTGACATAAATTTAAAGTCAACCAATACTTTAGCTTTTGAAATGACAGGTTCATGAAGTTGCTCTTGGTTTTATTTTTTGATATACAGCGGGGGCGTAAGCCCAAGTTTGTTCTTAGTTCTTGTTACTGAGTCAATCTGAGTTTAGTTTTATCATGCCCTACATTTGTAGCTTGGTTTCATGGATGTGCATTTGATACAGAAATTGCATAATCCCTGCCTGCATATATGTTATGTGTAACTATAACTATTTGTTTTAGGTTCCTTTTTCATTTTGTCAGTTGTGCCTCGTATCGAATAGAAGTTATTGTTCAGGGAAAAAAATGAATGAATGTGCACAAAGGAAAATTATTGTAGTTCTTATAATGACTTCTGTTTATGATTAAAATTAGAAAATCAGTACTTTTCAACCTATGTTGTCAAATTGTAACTTGCAGTGCATATGCTTTTAAAAATAGACTAGAATATTCAAGGAGAACATGTGCTTATTTTATAAATTATTATAGAATAAAAGACAGTTAATATTAGATTTTTAAACGACCTTGTTTTCAACTTTGAAATGGGGCTTCTTTCCATTATGTTTGAAATATCCTATCAATTTTTCATGTAGTCATAGTTTTTCCTTTATCTTAAACTGTCCATCCCCAGCAGCACTTATTACAGTCTCCAATTGATTCACAACCCGGGGTTTCCAAATTTTTCCCCAAGATTAAGTTTTTGTCCATTGAAATTTAATTTTTCCTCAAAGTTCATCCAAATTGCACTTAGGAGTCCTAAACACCGACGTGCACTCTAGAAACCCTAATTTTGAATCTTGTACCAAATCAATGAACCTTTGACTCCTAGCATTAATGATTTAATTAGTCTTGTACAATTCAACGGTCATTGTTGCTGGTGAGCGCTTGTCGCTGGTCATCGAAAGAGTGAAATGATGGTTCCTTGAGTGGTATATTAAGAACTTCTCGGGGTTGCATACAATGGAGAGGGAATGATTAGGCATGGATACCCAACGGGGATGAGAAATTGAATCTCATCCCCGTTCCCAATGGGTTCGGGTATTCCAGCCTCATCCCCGTCCCCGCAGTGAATCAATTTTTTTATTAAAAAAAGAGTTTTTTAAACTTCAATTGTAATATTGTAATACATTATCCACTAATTTGCGCTCATTTTAACATTTTCTTATCGAATAATTTGGTTGCTCCTTTAACCATCAATGAAAGTTCTTATATCATGATAGTTATCAAACCAAATAACATGACATATCATTATCAACCCCCTCA
>Ga0315913_1009471_pt1 | contig 11418 bp, 5 predicted proteins | sample MpolsnodulesMG_FD_207736 | JGI IMG/M metagenome (GOLD analysis project Ga0315913, IMG submission 207736) | Medicago polymorpha root nodule microbial communities from Los Angeles, California, United States - small nodules | ecosystem: Host-associated > Plants > Roots > Nodule | place: USA... | reverse complement strand
TTGCACATGTTAAGATAACTAAAAGTAGCAAGTTTTTATTGAAACCAACAATTATTTAACAAAAAGTTATATATTTAATACAAAATGTTCAAGTTCCAATGCAAAATTACTATTTTAAATTTCTCAACATGTGCAAATTTGCACATGATAGAAACACCCCTATCAAAATAAAACATTATATTATTATAGATAGGATCTAAACAATGCTTCCTGATTCAATACTCATTATTTTGTTGAATGAAATTTAAACTAATACTATTCCATAACATAAATTTCAAGAAATTAGAACTAGTTCCTTAAAAAAAAATTAGAACTAGTTTTTCTTTTTTTCAATCAAGAAACAACAACTAATGAATTATTTTTTTGATGAGGCAATTTTATTTCAAAAGCCAAACCCTGTAGTAGACTACCACGAAAAGATACACTAAAAACCAAGATACTCAAATACTCCAAAACACAAAACCAAACACACCAAAATAGTTCCCTTCCCAAAAACAATAAAATAAAAAACAAATGCATCAACACAATAAGGTAGGAGCAAACTGATCAAAATCAAAGACCACATAAGCAACAACGAGACAGAACTAGTGTACACAAAAAACCAACCACTCTAGTGAACATTAAATAACTTATAAAAGAACTCCAATTCATGATCCCACGTACCTACAATCCTCGCACAATGTCATGTCATCATCTTCATCATCCAGTAAAAACCATGGACCTTTCTTCAGTCTACATCCCCCGCACGTGCTCTTCGAGTTGCATAGAGGAATTTGATTGCGCATTAACATCCCATTATTTTTCCACAAATATTTTATTAAATATTTAACCTTACTCCTTGAACTCACAACACATTTGGACTTCCTCAAGAAACGCAAATGCTCAAGTCCTTGTCTTCTTGACTCATGATTTTCGGAACACAACAAGATCATACCATACATGTATATATGGCCTTCTTGTGACCTTTTTTAGCAGCAATCTTTAATCTCTCAAGACCATCAATGTTTCCATTCGGATAGCCAAAGTATTCAAGCAATCCTTCTCTAAACATTATTACTGTATTTTCACTTTCTAAGCAACTTCGTGAAAAAGACGATACGTTCTCATTTGGAACCCATTGGATCAATGGAAAATTGTCGAAAGGAATTTGTTGTAACACATATCTTTCCTGGGTGAGTTCAAGAAAATATTTGCAACAAACTTTCATTTTATGAAAGTCGCTAAGAGATTTAGCGGCTATTGTTGCAAACACATCGATTAGCAAGTCTTTGGGAAGTGATGGTACAGCCACTAAAGAAGATGGTGCATGTTGTATTTTGTTGCCTTTTCTCTTCAATGTTTTGTTTCTTTTTCTCTTCAATTTTCTTTTTGATGGTGCCATGGTTCAAGAAAATTGAGATATTGAAAAAACTATAAAAACAAGAGATTTTGAGAGGTTTTTCTTTTGGGTGGTGTACTTGGAGAGGGGGACATTGATTGATTATATAGGGAAGTTATATTTTGTCTTGTGTGTGAGCGTGTAGTGTTTTTTTCTTTTTCATGCGTAATATTCAAAAAGTCAATCAGAATCATGGTTTCCTAAAAATAGTGGAGAGAGCGAAAAAAATCCCAAATATACTTCTTCGGGTCAATCCAAGTTCCACACAAATTTAAATTGATGTCCTTTTTTTATTTGAAGGGGATTTTAATTGATATCTATCCAAAAATTCCTGCACCATTAAATATATTACATATATAGATTTTATATTGTCAAAAAGATTTAAAGTGTTCCTTCAAAAAAAAAAGATTTAAAGTGTATACTTTATTAGTCTTTACCAAAACAGTTTTTTTTTATTAAGTTACCAAATACCAAGAGTACTTTTGACTGGACCACGTTTCTAAAAATAGAATATATATTTTTTTTTACTAAAAAAATAGAATATACTTCAATTCTGACTAATTTCTCACGTATATAACAACTACTAATGACTCTTAAAAAAAAACAACTAATAATAACTCGGTCAAAAATAATTTCTCACGTTACCAAATATCAATTTATTTTTTTGAGAAAACTAATTCTGTTTTTTTTCCTTTTTGAAATTGTTTAAATAAATAAGTTTTTTTAGGAGGTTTAAAATAAATAAGTTAGCATATAGAAATTAATATGAGAATATTCAAAATGCATGGGAATACATTACATTTAAAAGTAAGTTATGAGTTTAATTAGTATGTTATGTGAGTGTACAATTATTTTAAACATGTATATGTGTTGTGAAGTCAATTAATGATTATGGTAATTCGTGTGTTCTCATATTCATTAATTCACGTGATAACACATTATTTAATGTATGTATAAAATAATTGTACATTAACAGAGTATACTAATTAAATTGATAAGTTATATATCAATGATGATATACAGTTAATTTAATTTGGATACATTGATAGTGTAAAGTTTTTACTCATGCATCCACTCAAATCATGCAATTTAAATATTTGTTGAACTAACCTATAAAATACGATGTCATTTGATTAAATGCGTTTATAAAAAAATTATATGAATTAATCTCAAATATATTTGATATTAAATGTTTGTTTTAAATAAACGTATATAGAGAGAGAGAGAGATAATACACTTTATCTTTCGAATTATATTGGTTATATTATAAACAAAAAAATTAAGCAATAAAATTAATCACTTGTGATCTAGTTCTTTTGTAGCTTCTGTTAGTGTAGCGCTTGTTCTGTTGTTGGCTTGTTCATGGGTACTCCTTGTGCTCTGGTTTGGGTGGTTATTAATAAATTGTGCAGATTAAAAAATTCATTATTGAACATTAATTAAGTAAAAATAAATAATTAATAATAGACTTTACTTTTTTTGTCAAGTAGTCTAGTAGCTAGAATTCACCTTTTAAGGTGAATATGTTGGGTGTTCAGAGTTCGAACTCCGACCCCTACATATAACAATGCATTATTTTTATCAACTAAGTTATGCTCGCGGAAATAATCATAGACTTGATTATTTTTGCAAAGTATATTAACTAATTTACTAATAGTCAACATTTAAACCTAATCTAATTTTTAATTGAATTTGTGATGGCGGCAAGAGAGACATAATATAATATACTATATATTTTGTCTCTATCTGTAGTAAAAAAAATAGGGTAGAAAATAGGCTTACGTGATTTGAGCATGTAAATATAAATTATATATAAATAAAAATCATGTATAATTTTATTATTACAAGTATAATTTTGTCTTGGTATATGCTATTAAAAATAGTATCAATTGAAATTAAAATATTTAAAATCCAAAATAAAATTATTATCATTGAAAATTAAAAGATGTAAAGATTAATTTAATCTTTTAACAAAATAAATATTGGTCTTGCTAAAGATTTTTATGTAGGCCTTGCCAGCTAGCGGTGTAACCGAGTAAACACGCGTGGTTGATGACACTAAGACCTGGTCAATTCAGAAAATGGGTTGGTATCAGAGGTCTATTTGTGTTATGGGTTAGGCTACTAGATAAAAATATCACTGATCAATTGAGCTTAGGGTTGAGTATATATATAATATGTCAAGTATATGCTGGTCTATAACCCCAAGCATGAAACCTATGTGGATGAAATGCTAAAGACGACCAGATAATTCCCTTGTTCACGACAAACAAAACATGAGCCATGTTTAAGGTTGGACACTTGAGATAATATGTTAAAGACTGAACAACGTATGACGGTCCACAACCCCTTAAACATGAGGCCTGAATGGATGCAAGACAACGAGGAAATCTTGTTTATGTTGAGTGCAACGTAAGGTGTATTTTGGTGTTTGAGGTCATGGTGTCATATTTAGCAAGTATCTAGTTTTTGAGACACTCATCATAGTATGAAAGCTACCTTAAAACACAACGTTAGAACTTGGCTTCAACTTTTAAATGAAATAGTGCGTTTAGCTCAGCCCTGTTGTTGATTGAGCTTTCTACATGTATGATGGGACAAAAGGGATATAACTATTTGGTGATAATTTTTGTAAAAAGACGTTACCACAAAATGGTTGTAAAAATATCACTTCTCAAGATAAAATAGTTCATGTCATTCTTCGTCAGAGCCTTAATAACAGAACTGTTGAGTGGTTTCATAAAAACACTTAATTATCTACTAGTGAAAGACTTGTCATTTCATTTTCGATGATACTCTCTCAAACATGCATGAGTCGTTCCTACCTACATGGAATTCACTTAAACTAAATATGCATTCCTGCCCATCCGAAAGGTTGGTTACTTTAATATCAAGAGTAACCTCATAATAAACCCGACTAAAGATAAGAAAAGAAGATTACAACTAAAAAAAACATACCATCACATCCACTACTATAAATAAGGGACATTGCCTTCCTGGTACGATTACTTAACTTATCTCACATATACTCACTAACCAGCCTATTTGCTTAATTTGTTGGTTTATATATAAAAGAAAATATTATATTGAAAATTGTATCTTCTACTTCTTAAGATTTCAAAAAGTGTTCCTGTCAAAAAAAAATGTTGAAAAAAAGCTTTTTTCAAAGAAAAATTTATCTTTTCTTTTTATTTTTAACTAATGTCTTAGGGGCATCAGTTAACATGATCCTTAAACATTTTCTTTTGTCGTTAGTCAAGAGATTAGAAATCTACATTTTAAAGTTAATAAGTAAAGAATTTAAAGTTCAAACTCAAATTCATAAACTATGTTTTTTTTTTGTGGTGGTTGGATTCGAACCTCAGACCTTGCATATATTATGCATTCTTCCTACTAACTGAGTTAAGTTCACGAGGACATTCATAAACATTTTAGAGAATAATATGTTTTTTAATGCAATAATATGTTTTCTTTAGAGAAATAAAAAATGAGGGGAAAAAATAAAAATAATATTTATTACATATTATATAATATCCCTGAAAAAAAAGTATATAAAATTAATAAATTATGGATTAAATTGGTGAATTATTAAGGTTGATCTTTGTTTCCGTCGTACATGTAATTGAACGTTAAGTGCAAGTCCCAACTGTATATAGTAGTGGGACCACAAAGTATAACTGATTATCACTGACGTGGCAGCACCACAGTTTGCCAACTCGAACACAAAACCACCAATGAATGGCATATCCGTAAATAACCGCAACTCCATATCCATTCTTACAAATATTCAAACTTAAAACCAACCGTTTTCGCTCCAAAAAAATCACTTTCACTATCTCTACTTATAAAACAGTTACCATTTCTTTTCCACGTTACCAAAACTAATCATTTGTCTTCAACGTGAAAATGTTCCGTTTCCGTATAAGCAACACCGTGGTCGGTGCACTCAACATACTCTCCTTACTCCTTGGCCTCGCCGCTATCGCTTCCTCCGCCTACATCCACATCAAAGGTGGTTCCGACTGCCAAAAGGTGCTTCAATATCCCCTCCTAATCGGTGGTGTATTCGTCGTGATTGTGTCGGGACTTGGAATCGCGGGATCGTTGTTCGGAATCAACACGGCACTCTATGGTTACCTTTTGGTAACATTCTTGCTTGTGTTGGGACTTGCTTTCTTCACTGTGTTTGCTTTGTTTGTCACCAATAGAGGGGTGGGGAAACAGATTTCTGGTAAAGGGTATGGTGAGTATAGGGTTGCTGATTTCTCTCATTGGTTGCAACGATATGTTGTGAATGAAGAGAATTGGGATGAGTTCAAGAGTTGTTTGAAAGATGCTCATGTTTGTCAGAATCTCGCCGTCAACGGTGGCCGGAATGACGACTCCCTCATTTTCAAACACTTGTCTACCACCCAGGTTTAATTTGTAACTTCATTATGATGATTTTTTTTTAACGACAAAATTTGTTGAATTAAGAGAATGGAAAATAGTACAAGTAGGAGAACATCCAAAATTTGAAAAAAGTGTACATTATGATGAATATTTTGTGAGAATGTTATATTTTTGCATAGTTTTTTCCATTCAACTTTAATATTTATAAGCAAAATGATCTAAAGAGTCAAATGTTTTTAGTCTAAATTTTGTACCAAATACATTTTACTTTTTGAATCCTTTTACAACGGAGAAAATTATACTTTTTAAATGATTTCATAAAATTTTGTTTCTTCCATTATTTTTATCAAACAAAACGGATTGATAATTGATGGTTATTGTTTTGTGTTGTTTTAATTTTATACTTTTGCAGGCTGGGTGCTGTAAGCCACCGGTGTACTGTGGATTTACAATGAAGAATGCAACATATTGGGAAGTACCAAAATCAGGTTTGGCAGCAAATAATTCAGATTGTGCAACATGGAACAATAGGCAGGAGAAACTGTGTTACGATTGCAATGCATGTAAAGGAGGAGTTTTGGCCAACATAAGGAACCAATGGAGACATTTAACTGTATTCAATGGTTTTGTGCTTGTACTCGTCACTGCCATTTACGCCATGGGGTGCTACGCGATCAGGAACAATCGATTGGACTCTCGCACCAGTCTTCCATAATTAGTTTTATGTCTTCAATTTGTTATTAGGGACTATGTATTAGTTTTCAAGTATGGTCATCTTTAAGATTTGTGTTTATTTTGTATGGTACTTTGGTGTTTTGGATCTCCAAACATTCAATTTCCTTAACTTTGTTTTTCTTTGGTAACTTTAATTAATGATCAATTTTCATTCGGTATCTAGCATATTTAGCATTTAAATTTGAATTTTTTTTGGTACAAAATTTTGAAAATTAAGCAACGTATTTTTTTAATTAACTTCGGAACTATAATTAACTCTTGCAAATTTATTGTTGTTTCTGTGTTAGTTTTTCGAATATCATATCAAATCTTATTTCATGAAATATTATTAGAGTGCTAGCTATTTCTAGCGAAAACACATCCTCGCGATTATCCGGGATAACTAAGTGTTGTAATTTTAACGTGAAATAGCTAGGAATGCAGAAATCACGGGGACATGTGTTATTAGAATGGAATAACTATTTGTTATAAATTGTTGGTATCAAATAGAAGTGACATATCACATATCCATTGTTGATATTATTCTTTGAAATTTAGATAAGCATATCAATTGAAATCTATCCTTTCAATTGAAATCTATCCTTTCTCCTTTCTCGTAAGTAATACCTGGAACTAACCACTACTTTTTAGGAAACTATATTTTTGATTGATTATGGATTTTTTGAATCTTAAATTTATTGAAAACAATCGGGCTTTATCACTTAAAAACAAACTGCACACACACCGCCATAAAAAAGATACAACAACGCCTATATATATAAACACATAAACCTCTTGAGTCTCTCCAAGTTTTTTAGTTTTCCCAACAACTCAATTTTCTTAAACCGTGGTATCAAGAATATCATCAAGAGAGGAAGCAACAAGAGACAACATGCTACCATACAATCACTTCCAAGAGACTTGTTAATTGAGGTTGTTGCAACCCTAGCCTCTCAATCTTTTCATGACATTCACCACATGAAAATATGTTGCAAAGATTTTCTTCAAGCCACGGAAGAAAACTATGTATTGCAAAAAGTTTCTTTAGACAATTTCTCATTAGTCCAATGGTTTCCTAACGATAAAGCATTGTCTTTTTTGAAACATTGCACGGAGAGTGGAAATATTGAAATCTTGTTTAGAGAAGGATTGCGAGAATACTTTAGTTATCCGAATGGAAACATTGATGGTCTTTAGAGATTAAAGATTGCTGCTCAAAAGGGTCATAAGGAAGCATATTGCATATGGTATGATCTTGTTGTGATTCGGGCGATCACGAGTCAAGAAAACAAGGACTTGAAAATATGTGTTTTTTGAGGAAGTCTAATGTATCGTGAGTTCAAGGAAGAAAGTTGAATATTTAATGAAAAGTTTGTGGAAACATAATGGGATGTTGATGCGCAATCAAACTCGAACAACGCGTGCAATGGATGGAGAGTGAAGGAAGGTCGATGGTAGTATTTTTCTTGGGAGCTTCTAATGGTCTCACTTTCTTGAAAAAGTTAATTTTGAATTTATATTTGATTCATTTTTAAACTGTATTAATGATCAATAGTAATTCATCTAGTAATGTTTGCAACATCTTCGACTTACAGGTACTATTTTATCGTTGGAATCTTTAACATGCAAACAGAGTTTATGATATTATGTGATAGTCTTAAGTGTTACACTTTGTGGGGTGTTACGCTTATAACAAGGTAGGATAAAATTAGATTAAGTGTAGTCTTATTAATCTGATGAATTGATGATACTATAAGGACTGAACTTTTGATGCCATTGTACAAATAGTGGGGTGTTACTCATTACATTTTTGATGTTATAGTGTTAACTTTACTAAAAAAAGTCATTTTCATGACTTCACCATAGAATTTTTCATTTTTTTTTTGATATGCATGATCATATTGATTGTTATATATATAATTATCGTATTTAACTTTATATTCATCACGCTTTATTCTCCATAATAGGGTGAGACCTACGTTACCCCCTCATGATATGATTTGGGGGTAATTACCCCTCATGATTAACCAATTAAATTGAACAATATATACTCTATTAACTAAATCAAATATGGAAAGGTTTTTTACATAAAATTTGTTATTTGCATCTTTACCCCATATTCAATTAATGTGTTTTTATCTTTCCAATAAAAAATTTAATGACATATTTTGTTTCCGCATTTCAATTGTTTAGACAAATTTTATTCTTCTTTACTGTTTTTTGTTTCAAATTTTTATTTTCTACATTTTTTTTAATCTTGGATCCGGAAAAAAAATTCCAAAACGTTATTTTTCGAACATCAATTATATTTTTTTCTTCATTATATTATTATATATTATCAAATTCTTGTATCTATGAATATTAGTCTAAATGTTATTTTATTTTATTTATAAGATGACTAAATGCTATTAACCTGAAGAAATAATTTTTTGATAAGTTAAAAAAAACGAAGACTCGTTTTAGTTCCTGAGAAAAATTACAAAACCTAATTTAGTCTCTGAAAAATATATAATTCACTTTTATTTTTTCAGAAATATAAAGAGAGACAACTTAGTCTCTACTTTCTTTACTTTTTTTTTGTATCGATGAAAGAAAGATAAAGGAAAGAAAATAAGATACTAGCAATTTTTTTTGAAGATACTAACAATTATTTATAGGTAGAGAAAAATATATCAATGGAATGAATATATTTAAACAAAAATTAGATATGATAAAAATAAAAAAATAATTATATCATTACAATAAATATAAAATATATTCTTTAACAATTTTTAAAATATATCATCTAATTCAGGAGAAGTAGAAACTTTTTCAGTCAATGTGATACCCACAGTTTTGACTGATCTCTATTTAAGTCTCATTGTACCTCATACAATCAAGAATAAATTTCAAATCATTGTCAAAAAAATCAATAAGCCACATTTCGACTAATCACGGGTTAAGTCTCATTATAGTTCATCTCATATACAAGTAAGGTAAAACCATTGACAGAAAATAACTAACAACAGTTCGACCAAAAACGAGTTAAGTCACACAATAGTTAATCTGATTCAGAAAAAAGTTCAAACCTTTGTTAGAAAATAAACGAACCACAGTTTCAGTAATCGCAAGTGAAGGCTCGCTATAGTTCATCTGATTCATAAAAAAGGTTTAACCTATGTTATAAAATGACCTAACCATATTTTAATGAGTAAATTTCATTCCCCTTCTTTGAAAGATGCTAGAATTACACCCCACTCTGCTCTTATGTTAAAATATGCACTCCTCCCACCTCTTATACAAAACATATTAGAAAACATTTCACATTTAAAATGTATTTTATGTTCTAATTTATAAAATTAATAACAAAATATTTAAATTTAATTATCATTGACATTTAAATTACAAAGAAATAAATTATTTTTCTTCTTAAATGGTGTTTTCAAATTTGTAGATATTGTAAAAATATTTATTTATGTTAAAATAGATTATAATAAAATGTGTATTTAATTATTAAGGGACAGGGTTGTAATTCAAGCATCCTACGGGAAGTATAAATTTTATTTATCAAAGGAATGGAGTATATATTTTAACTAAAAAGGGGAGGAGAGTGTAATTCAAACTTCTTTTAGAGGGTGGGAGTGTCATTTGCTCTATTTTAATTGATCGCATGTTGAGTTTCATTTTGGGTTGCTTGATGTAGAAGAAATATTGAACCTTTGTCAAAAAATTAAATCACAGTTTAACTGATAAAAAGTTTGTTTGATCTAGAAGAACGACTCATTATAGTCCATTCATCTGATAAAAAGTTAAGTCTCAGTATAGTTATATCCAATTTGGTAGAAAGGTCGAACCTTTGTCGACGAATAAAAAAACCATTATATGACTAATTAAAAGATATAATCGTCGTAGTGTTTGAGTAACTTATATCATTGTTTAAATTTTTATCATGATCTTGATTATATCTATATAATAAGACATTTCTTTAATGATTTTGTTTTGTTTTAAACTAATAAAGTCCCTAGAATAATTAGTTCATTTAATTGAACATTAAATACGACTTAATCGTGAGACTCCATTAATTATAAGAACACTATTCTTAAAGTTTCCTCATTCAAGGTTTATTGTGAAGTGGTATAATATTAAAGCGTAAAGATCGTTATGTGGGTAAACTGATGATCACATCTCACGGATCATGGTCTATTTTGACTTTTTCAAAACAAAAAACAAACAAAAAAATTAAACTTATTCAAATGATTATTTCATAGTTAAAATTTAAATTAAATTATGATGCTAAAAGATAAGAAGTGATAACTAATTAAACATTAGTTAATTATTTGGATCCAAAGATCATTTGATGATTTTTTTATGCTAAATAGAAAATAAATTTTAGAAAGAAAAAAATCCGAGTAAAATAAAATTTACAAGGGAGCAACCACATGTACATAAAAAAAATATAAATACTCCATCACTTTTTATTGAAAACATAAAAAAATATAAATTAACAAAAGCAACTAAAAGTATAACAAAATTTGCATATTTAATATAATATACACAAGTTCCGATACAATTTATCTGTTTTAAACTTCTTAATGAAGGTGAAAAAAACCACAAGAAGGGGGGGTTGAATTGTGTTTTTGAAAACTTCTTCTTTTACGTTCTGAAGAACTATTCTCAGGTTCAGAGTCTGAAGTAGTTCAGAGTCTGAGTGAGTTCAGAGTCTTTGTGCAGCGGATAAATGTAAAGAACAAAAGAAGAAAGAACATTAGCAATTATACAGGTTCCTTCCACAAACTGGAAGTAGTCCTGTCCCCCTTGCACTTCCAATGAGAGTTCCACTAAAATGTAATCTCAAATTACAAGTTGCTCAATCACACAAGAAAGAGACTTATCTTTGCTCAAGGACAACTCCAAGAGACTTCTATGCTCAATCACACCTGAAAGAGACTTCTATG
>Ga0315913_1009467_pt1 | contig 11425 bp, 8 predicted proteins | sample MpolsnodulesMG_FD_207736 | JGI IMG/M metagenome (GOLD analysis project Ga0315913, IMG submission 207736) | Medicago polymorpha root nodule microbial communities from Los Angeles, California, United States - small nodules | ecosystem: Host-associated > Plants > Roots > Nodule | place: USA... | reverse complement strand
AAAAAATTTAACAAACACTATATGAATATATATATATATATATATATATATATATATATATATATTTTGGTTTTTTTCTTTATTATTTAAAAAGTGTAACAAACTAAATGAGTATATTTATACTTACTTTTTCATTATCTCAATTATACCCTTAAACAACTTTTTCTATAATAAAGATTGTTGTTGGTGTCATTGAAATAGATAATCATGGTTAATTTGATTTGTTATAACTTGAAAGCAACAAACATTTATATTTTATTTTTAGTTTTAATCAAAATCAAAATTTCATAAAAAAAAACACCGTTCATAATTTTTAAACATTAGCACAATAAAAAGAGCAGAAAAACGGACACATGAATGCCCGTCTTTTCGCTAGATATTTATAAGGAAAATGTATCACCACACAAATTTCAGTCAAACTTATTACTGCAATAATTTTTCTTAATAACAATAATTTTATGTTGAGGTTCCTACTTCCTATAATAAGGGACGAATGAAGTATAAACAAAGCCATGAATAACATTAGACGCTGAATAGAGAAACGTGAGTGAAAAGGTCGGAGTATAGTGCAGGTATATTGAAGAAAAAATAGATGAAATTAATGTAAAAAATGTAACTTCACACCAAATTGAGATATGGGTAATATGAAACAAACGTGAAATAATGTAAAGTTGTGAGAAAAATTTAATGAACACAAGCAATAGGCAGCAACAGAATGCAGAAGAGAAGATGGACTGGGTTTGAGTTGGGTACCTCAAAAAGGGAATAGAACCTGGATAGGACAGAGTTTGAGTTTTGTTTGATGAGAAAATTAGAGTGTGGTATTAAACTAGATTCACTTATATTTATTATAGATGAAAAAAATTCAAACCAGAAGAGAAGATGGACAGGGCTTGAGTTGCGTATCTCACAAGTCATCAAATATTATTTGAGGAAAACAAATTGAGACTATGAAATAAAAAACAAGGTAAATATAAGAGGTCAAAATCATATAATCGAAAAATTGGTGTTTCCAAATCGAATAATTGAAAAACTTAGAGAGAAAAATTGCATTTAAACCTAATTTTTTAATAGTACATTAATTATTTAGTGTTTTATATCTTAGGCTTAACAGTAATTTTGTCCCCTATTTTTTCACTCTCACAAAAACAGTCCCCTCTTTATAAAATTAAAATCCCAATAAGTGATGATTAGTTGATTCAATTTTGAATATGATGCTAAAATATCACATATGGACCTAAATTCAAGAAAACAGATAAGGAATTAGTGTTCTACATATTAAGATGTTTTAGTGATAGATAGTTTGTACTTTTGGATTAATCTACTCTTTAATGTATCATATGGCTATGTGAAAACTGATACATTTTATACTAAATGGAATTCCCTTTAACATTAAACAATTATAGATAAGGTACAACAAACTTTCACATAGCCATATGATACAATGAAAAGTAGATTAGTCCAAAACTACAAACTATCTATCACTAAAACACTTTAAATGTTGGTTTTAGACACAAATATGGTCTTCCGAATATTCCTTTCTTTTAGTTTGTTCTTTGTTTTGTTTTCGTTTTTGAGGATTTTGGTCTAGTCTCTCCTCTTGTACATATTTTTTATTTTTTTTAATAAAATTTTAGAGTAGATGATAAAGGACGGGAGCAACTATAAGATACCAACCTAGCTAAAATGTCTACCTGCTTTTTGATGTCGTCCACGCTCTCGTGATTCATAAAAATAAATGCCGGTTCTTGGGTCAAGAGAGTATATCACTAAAACACGGCATGAAAAATTGATGGAAACTCGTACTCGTTTTTCCTCCAATCATGCATGCAAGGTCATTTTTAGAGAGGAAACAAGCAGATATATACGACAAACTTATCTATCACAGTCATATACTCATATGATATGATACTAGAAAAAGTGGATTAAGCCAGTAATAAATACTGATTATATATCACTAAAACACGGCATCAGAAAATTGATGGAAACTATACCGGATCATACTTGTTTACTTTTCTGCTATAGCTAGATGAATCCATTCAAGAGAGAACTATATTTTTTTTTTTAAGAAAGAGAGAACTATATATATTTTTTAATAAGTTTAAACATTATTCATTCATTCAAACTGATAGAGTAAATCGATACAATACAAATTCGCTAAAAATAAAAATGATGAATCTGCAAACAAGCTCACAATATCCATGTTAATAGTACAAAACAACAAAGTACAAATATGACTATATTCAAGTCTCCAGAATACTCATGTCTCTGGATATGCAACGTTGACGACGCCAAAACCATTAACTTAATATGCACTGGATCGAAGCTGAGCAGACAATCTGAACCGAACAAACACTTGAACAAAACGAGAAAGACAGACAAAACCATAAAAAGATGAGGAACAAAACAACGTCGCACTAAGACAACGAAATCATGAAATAAAAAACTAAATAAATGTAAAAATCACTTATTAAAATTAAAGGGAATGAGAAAAATGATTTAGAGGGGTGATTTAGGGTCAAATTAAAAATTACCATAAACCATCCCTCTTTGGTGTATGGTGGATGAAGCAGAAGAAACTAGATTTTAGGAGAGAGATTCCTTCATTTAAACTTGCAATATATTAATTTAACCATTGAAATCAACTAAACTAATTATTTCATTAAAAATCGTGAATAACTCTAACATGACTAATAAAATGAGATGGGGGAAGTACATCCCCAAAAATATGAAGAACGAGTAGAATGTCTACAACGTTGGAATAGAATAGTTGTTCTGCCACCAATAGGTTGAAAAGCCTCCATTACTCGAGTGTGCTCCTTGGTGTTGTTGTAGTAGACTCTTGAGTCAAAGTTTCACCATCAATTATCTTGACCGAACCTAGACGAGGATAACAAGTTGACATTCCTTGGCACAGCTTGATCGCCACCTAACAATTGCAATTCTCAAAAATATTATTAGATCAAAAGAAAAGAAAGATACAAAAACGCTTGATGGGACTAGACCAAAATCCAAGTTAGAGTAATAAAAGAAAGTCAACATCTCATTAAAAACTTTTGTGAGGAAAACTCAGATGGATAAAACCCGAGAAAGGAAAAAGAGTATAAAGTGAACAACAACAAAAATAACAAGGAAAAGAGAATCTTGATAAAGAGCAACATCAACAAAATCGGAATTTCATCTATTTCGATTTTAAAAATTTAAAATGCAAGACCTAGTAGAGTCCATCCAAAGCACCTCATTTTGTTGAAAGTTAAAAGAAGAAATTTGGTTTACACATTAGTTGCTCTATTTAAAACTATGAGAGATATCGATGTAAACTACATTTTTTTTTTCATTTCATACAATTTAACCATCTGTTACTTAAGTTTTCTCGAACAATATAAAGTGAAAAAAATTAAAGATATTTCATTAATATATAAATCATTATTTACACTTGAATACAAGGAAAGCAGACAACAAGTTGCGCCACCAAGTCTTTTTGGATGAAAAAACCAATATTTGTAAACACAACATTCATGGACCTAGGAGACATGACATTGCTATGCATGACCTTTTGAACTCTATGTAGAAGGTCAACAACTTCTAGTGCTAGGAAACCGAAAGTGTCAAAAGCAAATGGTATAAAAACATGTTGATTGTCAGAACACGTTTTCTCATGTTTGACCCCTTTGCTTGACACCGCTTTTAAGGCTGCCTGTCCTTTCATAAAAGGCCTAACACCTAATCTCACAAGTGGTGAAACCCTAGTCAAGTCTACACATACATGTTTTCCTCGTACCCATCCGTACACCATAACATCCACATGTCTGAGTGTTGATCTTCTATCCAGTTGGTCATTCAGAAAGTTCACAGGCGTAGTAACTAGTTGAGGGTTAGTCTCGACCAAAGTCTGCTCCAATTCCTTGTATACGATATTTCGATTGCATTCATCACATGGGAGGATGTAGTAGAAGGCATGGTGTGTCTATAGCCACACCAAATTTTTCCCAAATAAAAAATTACATAGGATTTAGGAAAGATGTCCATAAGAACTGATAAGTGCCAGAAAGTAGTAATTCAACTAAATACTTAAGGCACTTTGTTACTTGTTTTGCAAGCTATTAGGGGAAAAACCGAGAGATAAGTGATTATGACCATTTTACGCTTTATTTATCTTACTTTACCCAATTGTGCAGGAAAGTTACTCAAGACACTGAGCAAAGAAGAAAAACAAGAAAAAAGTACAAAAAGGTAGAAAGATGAATTCACCCGCCTCCAACTCGCCATAGCAAGTAGCAAACGAAAGCAAAGGCAGGAAAGCATATTTACTCGCCTCCAATGCGCCTCCAATTCGCAATGGCGAGTAGCATCATCAAGCAAGAGCAGAAAGGCAGATTTACTCGCCTCCAACTCGCCCCCAACTCGCAATGGCGAGTAATCAAAGAGCTAGTAGAGGCAGAAGCATATTTTTACTCGCCATGGCGAGTGCATCTACTTCCAAGGTGAGTTAGGGCGGCTAAACCCCTCAAAGATGACGTGGCACAAACCCACTGGTGAAGAAACCTCAACTCGCCATGGCGAGTAAAGGAACTCGCGAGGCGAGTTGATGCAGAGTTGAAATCTTATAAATAGCCCTTATCATTTCTTGAGGGGAATCTTAGTTTTTATCTTAAAATCACAGAGAATAGCTTTAGAGAGAGAGATAGGGCTTGTTCTTCATAGAGTGAGAGTGATAGAAGGTGGATTCTTCCTTATTTTGGTGAGAAATCACAAAGTTGTAATGAATCCTTCCATTTCAATTCATTCTTGCAAAGCTTCCATGACAATGAGTAGCTAAATCTCCATTGTTGGGATTAGAGGTACTTGATCTTAGCTAAACATGTAATCTTTTGATCTATAAATGTATGGTTCTAGCATTTAATTTGATATTGAGATTATTCTTGCATTTTATTGTTTATTTTTGATTTAATTGTGATTGAAAAATACTTTTGAATCTAGGTTTAGAATAATCCTCTATCCAAACATAAATTCTAGACATGGAATTGATGTTTAGATAACCACCCTTTGTATCCAAACTTAATGCTTTCTTATCATTCAATAGATTGAGAAATTGTTGATTGAATGATAGGAACGACTCTTGGATCGTTTAATAGTGTGAGACATCGACGATTAAACGATACAATTGAAGTCACAATATTATTTGGACACGAATGATATTGACGAGGGATACGTGGTAATATCAAAGAAAGGCTAGAATCCATGCATGATCTTTAGGTTAGTGTAATGCTTGATCAAGGAACCCTAATCCTAACAAGTTTCACGCCTTATTAATCTCAAATTTTACTCTTACATCATAGTTAACTAGGTTTCAAGCAAACGAACAAATTACTCTGTCAACTTAAAATGATAATTGGTGTCGAACAGTTCATGATATCACACTAGTCACTGAAGAAACGATATATAAATACTTACTTTTGATATATGTAAAAATACTACATCAAGAACAAAATATAAGAGAAAGATGATAGTTTATTTTGTTCCAATTAATAATTGTTAGGGTTAAAATGGACTTGGACTAATACAACTAGTCCAAATAAAACTTCTAAAAATATTATTATAGGTAAAATAGTACATAGTATTTAATTTTATTGTGCAAATTTTTGGACACTATTATTTAAGAGTAAATTACACTAACCTCCCCTAAAATTTCTTTAAACATCACATAAACCCCCTCTAGTTTTTTAATACACACTAACGTCCCCTAAGTTCTATTAAAATAGATTGAAACCTGCCTTTATTATAACTTAACACCGTCAACTGTTAATTTAATTTTTTTAAAAATTTTGGATGAGAAAAAACTATTTTCTAATCATGAAGACGTTGCTCACCCTTTCAACCCAGTCCTTTGGCAGAACAACTCGGTAGCCACCACCGTTTTTAATGGGTAGAGCGGCCGCACTAATAACATTGGTGGTGGTCTTCTTAGCCATCGGAGTAATTTCCACACACCTAAAACTAGCTCACCTCATCGGTTTTTCGATAGCTCTCGACACCGCTCTATCGGTAACCTTTATCGGCGGAATCATCAAGTACACACTGTTTAATTTCATCAATTATGATGAAGTTATATTTATATGTTAATTCAATCTGCAATTTTTTTTTTGTAAAGCAAGATGTTTGTTGTTTTAGGAATTATGGTGAATTTGTTGTTTTTGGAATTTGTCTAAGCACCACCAGTTTGGTAATTTGAAAAGCAAGAAGTTTTCAGTTTTATGTCAACTTGAATTATTGCTATATGTCCTTGATTTCAATCTTCCTAATTTGTTCGTCTTTACATCGATGACCATCGAGATGATAAAAAAAAAAGGCATACTGTAGAGACAATGAAAGAATAATTTTGGAGAGGAAGTTGGGTAGTAAATGAATGTTGAAGTTTTCTACTGATGAAGACGATGGAATTTGGTAGGGTTGCAAGAATAAAATATCACTTGTTTATTTATTTATTGAAAATGAAGTATTTGCTTTTGTTTAACGGAACATTGATGGAGCTAACAGCAGGGGGTGTCTTTGTTGAATAAGAAACTAGAGGGGAGGTGGAGTATATTCACGTAAACCTCAGGGAAGGTTACTGTAATTTTCTCTTATTTTAACCACGTCAAAAATTTCGTCCTGGATCCTCCCCTGATTCATCAGCCCATGGTACTCAGCATGAAAAGCAGTGAAGATGTCATATTAACAACTAATCCACCTAAATTTTTTTTTTCTTTTTTTCTTATTATTATCTCTGGAAACCCCTCCACAAACTGCAGGGTCTGGACAACTCATAACAACACAATCAATATTACACTTTTTTATACTATCATCAATATTACACTTGACCTACTTAAAAATGGGGATATGCAACAACACCTTAATGCAAGGTACATTAGGCGCATGAGCCTGGACAAAGAAAGCTTTTAAAATACAAAAACTCCTATATGTGTCAGAGTAAAGTGCATACCATCCTGGGAGGTGTTAGAACACTAAATTAGCAGCCTAATTACGATTGATACCATCAAATCTCCACCTATTTCTCCAATACAAGATGATGTTGATCACATACCAATATCAATCACACATGTCCACCTGCATTTTCAAAGTGGAAGAAATCCAATGTCAAAGGTGACCTGCAAAATAACATTCTAAAAATAAATATTTGCTAGATTGGTCATGCTTTTGGCACAAGCTACCCATGTAGACCATGTGGCAACCTTTAATCCTTAAATTCTTATCAGTAGGAACTTTATTTTATAAAAACCTCCAAACCAAAAGAGATCCGAAAGGAGGAATAGCTAGATTCCAAACTGTGCCATTCTCCAATCACACATACAAGACCACTCTTAAGCTAATCCAAACCGGCTCAACCTACATACTTTTGCATGTCATTCTAGACCCTGCACAAATCCTTTCCCAAAAACTTGGAGCCACTTCCAATCACACAATCAATTCCAAATAACTTGGAGCAACATCGAAATAATTAACCTTGCACCAATATAAATAGAGCAAATTGTCCTCACCTCCCCTAAGGTTTTATTAAAAGACACTCACACCTTCTCTAGTTTAGAAAAAACATCTACCTCCCTTAATTACTCCATAAGTAAAGCACTTTCACCCTTGACATAGACGTCAGTGTTTATTTTTTTATAAGCTACAGTTTTTTTTTTTCTCTTCCAAATATTATGGTCCAATTATGCTATCACCGGGAATACTCAAACAAAATTTTACTGAATTACTGCAGTTTTGCGGTTTTGGAGTTTTGAATTCAATTAGTATGTGTTTTTGTTGCTGATAATGGAACTATATAAGTCTGTTACTCAACAATTTTTAATCTGTGCTAGTTTGGAAATCCTCAAACAAAGTTTAACCATCATAACTTGACAGAACAAAATTATAAAGAAAATCCAAATTAATTATATACAAAATAAAAAAAATATTTTTTTTAAAAAATATACTAAAAATGATGAGATTATTTTATTAATTTGGATTTTCTTTATAATTTTGTTTTGTAGCTATTTAGCTTTGTAAAGTTGGCTGAACTATACTATACTATGCTGGAAGCCATGAGATGGATATCAAGGGTAATTATTGCGACGGAGATTATTATATTTTGTTGTTTTTTTAACTAATTTCATCTATTATTATTTCAGGGTAATTATTGCGACGTACTTTTTTGTTTTTTGATTTCATTGTTATGGTTTATGAATATACTCATAGACATTGATGAACCCCAACCGACACAAACATCATGAACATTCACAACAACTACTCGTCATTGTTTCCACTTTCGGCACAACCATCCTGACAGAGAATTTGATCTTCTTGCAATTTCTATCGCACATAGGCGATTTCCTCCATCAAAAAATGGGCAACCACCACCGTGAAACTATACAACATTTTTCGCTTACAACACCAAAAAAACAGCTTTGCCTCGTTCCAACAATGCTTCAAAATGATAATTGTTGTGAATTCGATGAGAAAACACACCAATAACAAATTTGATGTGTGGAGTAAGGGATAATCAAGCAACCAATACAAGTGAATCACAGTTATAAACACAAGCAAAAGTAGAAAACAGGGGGAGAGAAAAGAAGAGAGAGAGCACAAAAGAATTTGTTGACTCAATTCGGTCCAAATTGACCTAGTGTGGGGGAAAGAGCAGCCCTCCGTTTCACTATAATTGATGAGTAACCTTACAAAAGAGATATCAATGGGTTACAAGAATAAGTCTCACGCCTAATTCTACCAAAAGTCTCAATCTCTTCTCGTAACCAAGAGACTCAATCCTAATAGTGTTTCCCAAGGTGAATCAACCCTCAAACCCTAGTGTTTGTTGCCAAGAGACAAACTCTATGCAAACCTTAGTTTTGTTGTTGTCTTTCTAAACCCTTGTTTCAGCCCCCTCTATCTCAAGGTTTACACTGATTCAATGTCTATATTTATAGTAAAAACATCCCTCATAAATTGGAACCAAATCAGACCCATAAAAATACGTTTTATTTTTATTCTTCTGCGCGAAATCGTGCTCCAATTTTGCCAGATCGTGCTCTGACTTTTACGAATGGAAAGTGCCAATTCTGCTCCAAAAATCGTACTCTGATTTTTCAAAATCGAGCTCCGATTTTGACAGCTTCATCAAACTTCAATTTCTCCAATTTTGAGTCACTTTCACAACAATCTCCACCTTGACTCTAAATTAGTGATGATGTCAATTTAACATCAACCACCTTGCTGTTTTTTCCCTTGCTTCCCACTACATCATGTAGCTCCACAAGTTTACACTCTAACCTCTTCAACCAACAGAATGCCTTCCGCCCTTTTGAAGATCCTTGTGTCTAAACTACTCAAGGAATTTTAGGTAGTTCCACAAGTACACACCTTAACCTCTTCAGCCATCGGAGTGTCTTCCGCCTTCTCGAAGATCCTTGTATCCAAACTACACTAGGAATTTCAAGTAGTTCTACAAGACTATACCATAACCTCTTCAATACGGAACATCTCCCGCTTTCTTGAAGATCTATTTGTGCCTAATCACCCTTGGCTTTTAGAGTAATCCACAAGTACACACCTTAACCCCTTCAACCCTCGGAATGTCTTTCGCCTTCTCAAAGGTCCTTTCAGTCCAACTACGCTAGGAATTTTAGGTAGTTCCACAAGCATTCACCATAACATCTTCAACACAGGACATCTCCCGCTTCCTTGAAGATCATCTTGCATCCAATCACCCTTGGCCTTTTTTTAGGATCACCTTGCATCCAATCACCCTTGGTTTAGCTATACATTCTTCAACCTCTGGAATGTCTTCCGTCTTCATGAAGAAATCCCTTGCTCACCACTAGAGCATAGCACCCAAGGTCCTCCATAGCCGTACCATTATCGGTGTGTTCAACTCCACCTCAAGCTGAGCTTCCAACCTCTCAACTAGAAAATGTGTACATCTCACTATGTTTTCAACCTTGAAACTCCACCTCAACAGGTAGATCATGAGTATTGTTACCTCCGCCTCTCCAGACTGATCATGAGTATTTTTACCACCGCCTCTCCAGGCTGATGTTGAGTGTTTAACGTCTCTCCAGACGACCACCGCTCCACTAGGCATCATTCTCAAGGTGAGACACATCACCTTCTTCATCCTCCAAACAACACCACACCATCAGGGCACCTGCATCCTCATAACCCTTAGAGACAATTTGTGCGAAGTTACCATTAATCTCCGGACAATCCTTCATGAAGTGACCCATTTTGTGACAGTTAAAGCATTTAGACTTTTACTTGTTACCACTCTTTCTCCGGTTACCTCTACCTCCACCATTCCCTCTTGAGACACTTAGGCCTTCACTGTTTTCATGAATTCTCAAGTCCTTGGACTTGGTCAACTCCTTGGTTCTCGAAGCCGCTTGAACTTCTTCCAAGGTAACAGTGCCTTCTTTGCCATAGAGCATGTTATCTTTGAACGATTCAAAAGATTTCGGTAGAGAACACAAAAAGAGTATAGCTTTATCTTCATCCTCAAGTTGCACCTCAATATTCTCCAAGTCATCAAGGATGTTGTTGAACTCTGTAAGTTGCTCCATGATGGCCTTTGACTCCACCATCTTGAATGAGTAGAATTGTTGCTTTAAGAATTGTCGATGAGCCAAAGAGTTTGTCATATACAAAGATTCCAACTTTGCCCACATTGATGTTACGGTTGGTTCCTTCGCTACTTCTCTCAAAACTTTGTCCCCGAGGCACAAGACAATGGCACTCCTGACCTTGTCCACCATCTCGGTCTTCTCCGCTCGTGACATGGTGACCGGTAACGAACCTTCACCCTTCAAAGCTTTCACACACTTTTGTTGTATTAACACCGCTTCCATCTTTACCTTCCATAACTCAAAATCGTTATCTCCGGTAAACTTCTCAATATCCCACTTCGAACCCATGGTACTTGATTATCCTTTGACCCTTGCCCCACGGTGGGCGCCAATTGTTGTGAATTCGATGAGAAAACACACCAATAACAAACTTGATGTGTGGAGCAAGGGATAATCAAGCAACCAATACAAGTGGATCACAGTTATAAACACAAGCAAAAGTAGAAAACAACGAGAGAGAAAAGAAGAGAGAGAACACAAAAGAATTTGTTGACTCAGTACGGTCCAAATTGACCTAGTCTGGGGGAGAGAGCAGCCCTCTGTTTCACTATAATGATGAGTAACCTTACAAAAGAGATATCAATGGGTTACAAGAATAAGTCTCCCGCCTAATTCTACCCAAAGTCCCAATCTCTTCCCGTAACCAAGAGACTCAATCCTAATAGTGTTTCCCAAGGTGAATCAACCCTCAAACCCTAGTGTTTGTTGCCAAAGAGACAATCTCTATACAAACCCTAGTTTGTTGTTGCCTTTATAAACCCTGGTTTCAG
>Ga0315913_1009463_pt1 | contig 11427 bp, 1 predicted proteins | sample MpolsnodulesMG_FD_207736 | JGI IMG/M metagenome (GOLD analysis project Ga0315913, IMG submission 207736) | Medicago polymorpha root nodule microbial communities from Los Angeles, California, United States - small nodules | ecosystem: Host-associated > Plants > Roots > Nodule | place: USA... | reverse complement strand
ATGCGTAATAATCGATATAAAGTAGAATATTTATTGAAAATATTTAAATGGTTCTTAACTACTGTAGTTAAAACGGTTTTATTTTGTTTAATTTCGGGTATTTCCGATGGAATGGTATATTGTTTTGCCCATAACGAAGTGTCAAGCTCTTGTAACCAGTCAGGGCCGTACCACCACATTTTTGAATTTTTTAATTCCTCTACCTTTACTCCGCGCGAAACTAAATCGGCGGGGTTTTCAGTGGTAGACACGTGACTCCACTGATTAATATCGCTTTTATTTTGAATTTCCGCCACTCTATTGGCGACAAATATTTTTAATTTACTAGGAGATAAGGAAAGCCAGCCTAAAACGATTGTACTGTCTGTCCAAAAGAATACGTTATCTACCTTAAGATCTAAAGCTTTTTGCACTTTTTCGTATAAATTTACAGCCAATACAGCGCCACAAAGCTCAAGCCGCGGTATTGAGATTGTTTTAAGAGGCGCCACCCGCGATTTTGAGCATAACAGGTAACTTTTGCAAGTGTTGTTATGATCAATAGACCTTAAATAAATACAGGTACCATAGGCCGTTTGTGATGCATCACAAAAACAATGCAATTCAACGCTTTTGACATTATTTATGACGACCTGTCGTTTAATTTTTATTGCGTCGATAATGGTTAATTCCTTTGTTAAGTTTAACCATTCTTGACCCATATTTTGCGGGAGAGGCTCATCCCAACCTTTTTTCAGCTGCCATAAAAGCTGAATGAGCAGTTTAGCGCGAATAATTATAGGGGACATTAGGCCTAATGGGTCAAAAATGCTTGAAATGTTTGATAATATGCTGCGCTTGGTTAAGCTTTGATTTGAACCGCTTAAATCCATATCTTTAACCGTGTACGTTAAAAAATCTAATTTGGCATGCCAAACTAAACCTAATGCCTTTTTGAATTCGTTTTCGTGTACATAATACTTGTCATTATTTTCGCAGTTAATTTTACTTACAACTTCGCAATTATTTGACACCCATTTCCTAAGATTAAAACCGTATTCGCTTAATATTTGGGTAATTTCGTTTTTTAAGGTGACAGCCTCCTGTACAGTATTTGTACCGGTAATAAGGTCATCAACGTAAAAATCTCTAAGTATAACGTCGCTAGACAGTGGATACCTTTGCTTGTTTTCAAACGCGGTTTGTTGCAGCGCTCTTGTCGCTAAATATGACGCTGGGGCGGTACCATATGTTACCGTCAACAGTTGATAGTGTGAAATTTGATCTGTTGCGTTTTCTCTCCAAACTATGCGTTGCAGGTCAGTTTGATTTGTGTTGACTTTTATTTGCCTATACATTTTAGCAACGTCCGCTAAAATGACGATAACATGTTTTCGAAACCTAATAAGTATAGAAAAAAGGTCATCTTGAATTGTTGGCCCGGTCATTAATATATCGTTAAGTGCCGTACCCGAACTTGAGGGGCAAGAGCCATCAAACACGACCCTTAAAGCTGTAGTCGTACTCGATTTATTTAGAACCCCGTGGTGTGGCAAATAAAATATATTTTGACCTGTGTTTTGTACCTTAATGTTTTGTGGGTCAACCTTTCGCATATGCCCTAAATTTTCGTACTCAAGCATGAAATTAGTATACTGTTGTTTAAACTCAGGATTTTTTTGAAATTTACGTTCAATAGATTTTAATCTTTTAACAGCGGCGTCCAACGAATCGCCTATTGGTTTTGCGTTTTCAGAAATAGGTAAATTAACGATAAATTGTCCGGTGGTTGATTCACGGTTTAGAGTGTTTGTAAATATTTTCTCGCATTGTGTTTCTTCCGCGGTATAAAATGTTTTAGGGGTATACTCTTCCAGTTTCCAAAATTTTTCGATTTGTTGTTCAATACTACTACTTATAGATAAGTTGCAAGCGCGGTTGCCTTTTGAGTAAATAGGTAATGACCCCGATATTACCCAACCCAAGGACGTATGTTGTAAAATAGGGAGATTTTTTCCTAAAATTATTTTTTCCGAATATAATATTTCATAAAACACTGTAACACCTAATAAAATATCAACCGGTTTGGAAATGTTATAATTTTTGTCCGCTAAAATTATGTTTTCGGAGAAATTTATTATTGATTTTTTAAAAGAAATTGAGGGTAGGTTTTCTGTTATTTTATTTATCACCAAAAATGAAATATCGTTTTGGTAAGAAGTGTCATCGCTCGATTTTATTTTAGCATTTATTTGCTGGGTAATTTTCGATGGTGCGGTTCCTATACCCACAATAGGAATATCAACTTTAGAAACTGGCAAATTAAGTTTTTCCGCTAAATTTTTTGTTATAAAGTTCGACTGGGATCCACTATCTAGCAATGCCCTACATTCATGCCATTTATGATTTTTATCTTTAATTAGCACTGTGGCTGTTGATAATAAAATTTCGTTTTGTTGCTCTACGCTGTGATTTACCAATAACCCTGCAGTTTGAATATTATTTTCACTAACTTCGGTAGCGTTCGTTGTAACCCTATCGGAGCTTTGATCTATGTGGAAAAGAGTATTGTGCCTCTTACCACATACTTTGCAACCCTGCGCAAGACATTTTTCCAAAATGTGGTTTGAACGCAAACAATTTAAGCAAAGGTTTCGATTTTCCACGGATTTAATTCTCTCCGCCACTGGTAGGGCAGATAGTTTTTTGCACTGATAAACAAAATGTCTTTCCTTGCAGAAAAAACATTCGTTATTAAAACCTTTGCCTAACTGCGTTGCGTAGGATTGTTGATTTTTATAACAAGGTCTGTCACTTGGCTTATCACTTCTGCGACTATGATACGGTTTAACGATATTTGAGCCACCCGGTGCAGTATGCTCATTTTTAAACTGTACATTTGATGTTTCTAATAACCTACAGCGATCAGATAAAAAATCAATTAAATTTTGTATGTTGGGTTTACTTAGTTTTTGCGTTATTACGAACTCCTCCCACTGCGTGGATGTTCTAAAGTCTAATTTACTGGTAAGCAAATGAATTAACATGGTTGACCATGATTCTACGGGTTCATTTAACAGCTTAAGAGCCCTAAACCTTTTTTGGAATTCATCGAGCAAGCTCCTAAGGCTGCACTTGTCCTTGGACACTGTCGGTAATTCGAAAATTGCCTTGACATGATTTTTAATGGTTAAATTTGTATTTTCGAATCGTTCGATTAACATGTCCCATGCCATGTCATAGTTTTCTTCCGTTACTTGGATCGATTCTAACACTTTCGATGCCTCACCCTTAAGAGAGCTTAATAAGTAATAAAACTTTCTTATTTTATCAATGCTTGTGTCATTATGAATTAACGTTTTAAAAAGGTCCCTAAACTGTGACCATTTGTCATAATCCCCATAAAACTTTATCAGCTCGATAGCCGGAAAACCTCTATTACTTACTACGTTATGAACAGGTTTGGTATCTGCACTCTGAACTTGAGCAGGTTTTGGTTTTTCATCATAAAACGTGCGTATTATCGCTATAGCCTTACCTACCAAGTCATAGTACAAATCCTCAAACGCTTCCCTTTCTCCTGATAGTATTTCTTTAGAGTCTACTAACTCTAACTTCGCTTGCACCTCACTAAACTCTCTTAAGAGGGTACTTTCTACAGTTTTAAGTCTTAACTCTAAATTAACGATTTTTTCATTGCTATATCTGTCTAAGAACGTTTCAAATCTAGCAAGTGCTGCTTTTATTTGCTGCCTTTCCGATTGATATATTTTGATTTGCTCCTTCTCTTGGAGGCTTGGGGAGTCACCGTTTTCTGACATTATTTCACGATAATTAACACGCTTATTACGATTTTTAAACGATTACGATACGCTCCTATAACTTTCAATACAATTTATATTTTTTAAACAAAAATATTTTAAATTCCACACTTGCATGCACAAATCGATAAACTCTATACAAAAAGTAAGGAAATGGAAATGATAAAAAGGAACAGACTTACAGATTTGTTTCAACTTCGTTTTGATGCGCCAATCAGTGGATCACTCGTTGCGGGTAACTTTTTTCCCAAATCACAATGATTGTTTGCACTTTCGAGCACTTCGTTCACTCTACGATGGTAAATTATTAGGACTGTTGGCACGATTTTTCCACAGGTTTTAAACCATTCGGCTGAAGGACCATGTTTTAGGTTGCTTTCGATAATGCGATTTTTGATAATGCGATTTTACGATAATTTACCTTTTTACGAGGTAAATGAAATTCGATTTTTGCTTAACAATACTTTTAATAATTACACTTAAAAATTTACTTAAACATAGAAACAAAAAGGGTCTGTTCTCTTTACGAGTTGCTTAAGGAGTCTCGGCGCCAGAGTCTGCCGAAGATGTCAAAAACACTTGCGCTCCGGTCGAGGAGGGTGGGTATCCCGACGAACCCTTAAAAAGGCTACAGGGGACGCGCGATATATACAAAGTCCAAACATACCGGCGGCCTTGAAAAGCTTGTCTTTCAAAAAAAGTTAGTTAATGTTTTGTTTTTCGAATGGTAGAAGGCACAGTTTTTGTACGGCCCGTTTAAAAACACCGTTGGCAGTTTTAACGGACACTACCCGAATCACTTGGTCTTCTCCAGGGTGAACTGTTAAAACCCGTCCCATGCGCCAATACATGGGGGGAAGATTTTCTTCTATAAGTAAGACCAGAGAGCCGGGTTGCAGCACCTCTGTCGGCGATGATTGCCACTTGGTCCGTTGTTGCAGGTTCAGCAGATAGTCACGTGACCATTTTTTCCAAAACACTTGAAACATTTGTTGCAGTGTTTGGAACTGACTTAAGCGGTTTGTTTGAAGCTCTGTCATGTCATGCTGCGGTAAGGATAACAGAGGTTCACCGATCAAAAAATGACCGGGGGTAAGACAGGAGAGATCGGAGGGATCGCTGGATATGGGAGTAATAGGAGCCGAGTTAATAGCGGCTTCAACCTGTGCAAAAAATGTGGAAAGCTCTTCAAAAGTTATAGGAGTTTTACCAATAATTCTGTTTAAGTGAAACTTAGCACGTTTAACAGCAGCTTCCCAAAGTCCTCCATGATGAGGACTGCGCGGTGGTATAAAATGCCAACACATAGAATTTTTCAAAAGATAATCGGCTATATCAGGTTCTGAGACAAATTTAGCAATGTTTTTATGAATATCGAGTAATTCATGATTTGCACCGGTAAAATTAGTGCCGTTATCGCTATATATTTTTTTGCAAAGCCCGCGCCGCGATACAAATCTTTGTAATGCGTTGAGAAAAGACTTACTACTAAGATCACCGACAGCTTCCAAGTGCACAGCCTTAGTACTAAAACATATAAAGATGCATAAATATGCCTTTACGATTTTGCGATTGCGAGTTTTACCATCCTTAATGTTAAATGGACCCGCGAAATCTACTCCAGTTACTAAAAAAGGTCGATTTTTGGTAATGCGATCAACAGGTAAGTCGCCCATTTGAGCAACGATTGGTCTAGGTTTTACCTTAAAACAAGTTATACAATTTGTTAATATACTACGAATTGCCCGGCGGCCGTGAATAATCCAATATTTTTGCCGCAAAGATGACAAAATTGTTAAAATACCTGCATGCAAATGCCTATGATGTTCGTTTAAAATAATAAGTTTTGTTAGAGGGTGCTTAGGCATGAGAATAATCTGATGTTTTGCTTCATAGGGTAGGTCTGATTTATTTAACCGACCACCCACTCGCAACAAACCATCTGGACCAATTATTGGGTTTAAAGACTTAATATTTGAATTATTACAGTTATCGGTATTAAAGTTTGGAAACATTTCGTGTTGCGCTAATATTAACAAAATATTAATCGAATTGTTAATTTCATCCAGGGTTAAGTTGCCTTGTACTCTGGTTTTTGTTTTACAGTTTTTAGCGAATCTTAAACAGTATGCAATAATGCGTAATAATCGATATAAAGTAGAATATTTATTGAAAATATTTAAATGGTTCTTAACTACTGTAGTTGAAACGATTTTATTTTGTTTAATTTCGGGTATTTCCGATGGAATGGTATATTGTTTTGCCCATAACGAAGTGTCAAGCTCTTGTAACCAGTCAGGGCCGTACCACCACATTTTTGAATTTTTTAATTCCTCTACCTTTACTCCGCGCGAAACTAAATCGGCGGGGTTTTCAGTGGTAGACACGTGACTCCACTGATTAATATCGCTTTTATTTTGAATTTCCGCCACTCTATTGGCGACAAATATTTTTAATTTACTAGGAGATAAGGAAAGCCAGCCTAAAACGATTGTACTGTCTGTCCAAAAGAATACGTTATCTACCTTAAGATCTAAAGCTTTTTGCACTTTTTCGTATAAATTTACAGCCAATACAGCGCCACAAAGCTCAAGCCGCGGTATTGAGATTGTTTTAAGAGGCGCCACCCGCGATTTTGAGCATAACAGGTAACTTTTGCAAGTGTTGTTATGATCAATAGACCTTAAATAAATACAGGTACCATAGGCCGTTTGTGATGCATCACAAAAACAATGCAATTCAACGCTTTTGACATTATTTATGACGACCTGTCGTTTAATTTTTATTGCGTCGATAATGGTTAATTCCTTTGTTAAGTTTAACCATTCTTGACCCATATTTTGCGGGAGAGGCTCATCCCAACCTTTTTTCAGCTGCCATAAAAGCTGAATGAGCAGTTTAGCGCGAATAATTATAGGGGACATTAGGCCTAATGGGTCAAAAATGCTTGAAATGTTTGATAATATGCTGCGCTTGGTTAAGCTTTGATTTGAACCGCTTAAATCCATATCTTTAACCGTGTACGTTAAAAAATCTAATTTGGCATGCCAAACTAAACCTAATGCCTTTTTGAATTCGTTTTCGTGTACATAATACTTGTCATTATTTTCGCAGTTAATTTTACTTACAACTTCGCAATTATTTGACACCCATTTCCTAAGATTAAAACCGTATTCGCTTAATATTTGGGTAATTTCGTTTTTTAAGGTGACAGCCTCCTGTACAGTATTTGTACCGGTAATAAGGTCATCAACGTAAAAATCTCTAAGTATAACGTCGCTAGACAGTGGATACCTTTGCTTGTTTTCAAACGCGGTTTGTTGCAGCGCTCTTGTCGCTAAATATGACGCTGGGGCGGTACCATATGTTACCGTCAACAGTTGATAGTGTGAAATTTGATCTGTTGCGTTTTCTCTCCAAACTATGCGTTGCAGGTCAGTTTGATTTGTGTTGACTTTTATTTGCCTATACATTTTAGCAACGTCCGCTAAAATGACGATAACATGTTTTCGAAACCTAATAAGTATAGAAAAAAGGTCATCTTGAATTGTTGGCCCGGTCATTAATATATCGTTAAGTGCCGTACCCGAACTTGAGGGGCAAGAGCCATCAAACACGACCCTTAAAGCTGTAGTCGTACTCGATTTATTTAGAACCCCGTGGTGTGGCAAATAAAATATATTTTGACCTGTGTTTTGTACCTTAATGTTTTGTGGGTCAACCTTTCGCATATGCCCTAAATTTTCGTACTCAAGCATGAAATTAGTATACTGTTGTTTAAACTCAGGATTTTTTTGAAATTTACGTTCAATAGATTTTAATCTTTTAACAGCGGCGTCCAACGAATCGCCTATTGGTTTTGCGTTTTCAGAAATAGGTAAATTAACGATAAATTGTCCGGTGGTTGATTCACGGTTTAGAGTGTTTGTAAATATTTTCTCGCATTGTGTTTCTTCCGCGGTATAAAATGTTTTAGGGGTATACTCTTCCAGTTTCCAAAATTTTTCGATTTGTTGTTCAATACTACTACTTATAGATAAGTTGCAAGCGCGGTTGCCTTTTGAGTAAATAGGTAATGACCCCGATATTACCCAACCCAAGGACGTATGTTGTAAAATAGGGAGATTTTTTCCTAAAATTATTTTTTCCGAATATAATATTTCATAAAACACTGTAACACCTAATAAAATATCAACCGGTTTGGAAATGTTATAATTTTTGTCCGCTAAAATTATGTTTTCGGAGAAATTTATTATTGATTTTTTAAAAGAAATTGAGGGTAGGTTTTCTGTTATTTTATTTATCACCAAAAATGAAATATCGTTTTGGTAAGAAGTGTCATCGCTCGATTTTATTTTAGCATTTATTTGCTGGGTAATTTTCGATGGTGCGGTTCCTATACCCACAATAGGAATATCAACTTTAGAAACTGGCAAATTAAGTTTTTCCGCTAAATTTTTTGTTATAAAGTTCGACTGGGATCCACTATCTAGCAATGCCCTACATTCATGCCATTTATGATTTTTATCTTTAATTAGCACTGTGGCTGTTGATAATAAAATTTCGTTTTGTTGCTCTACGCTGTGATTTACCAATAACCCTGCAGTTTGAATATTATTTTCACTAACTTCGGTAGCGTTCGTTGTAACCCTATCGGAGCTTTGATCTATGTGGAAAAGAGTATTGTGCCTCTTACCACATACTTTGCAACCCTGCGCAAGACATTTTTCCAAAATGTGGTTTGAACGCAAACAATTTAAGCAAAGGTTTCGATTTTCCACGGATTTAATTCTCTCCGCCACTGGTAGGGCAGATAGTTTTTTGCACTGATAAACAAAATGTCTTTCCTTGCAGAAAAAACATTCGTTATTAAAACCTTTGCCTAACTGCGTTGCGTAGGATTGTTGATTTTTATAACAAGGTCTGTCACTTGGCTTATCACTTCTGCGACTATGATACGGTTTAACGATATTTGAGCCACCCGGTGCAGTATGCTCATTTTTAAACTGTACATTTGATGTTTCTAATAACCTACAGCGATCAGATAAAAAATCAATTAAATTTTGTATGTTGGGTTTACTTAGTTTTTGCGTTATTACGAACTCCTCCCACTGCGTGGATGTTCTAAAGTCTAATTTACTGGTAAGCAAATGAATTAACATGGTTGACCATGATTCTACGGGTTCATTTAACAGCTTAAGAGCCCTAAACCTTTTTTGGAATTCATCGAGCAAGCTCCTAAGGCTGCACTTGTCCTTGGACACTGTCGGTAATTCGAAAATTGCCTTGACATGATTTTTAATGGTTAAATTTGTATTTTCGAATCGTTCGATTAACATGTCCCATGCCATGTCATAGTTTTCTTCCGTTACTTGGATCGATTCTAACACTTTCGATGCCTCACCCTTAAGAGAGCTTAATAAGTAATAAAACTTTCTTATTTTATCAATGCTTGTGTCATTATGAATTAACGTTTTAAAAAGGTCCCTAAACTGTGACCATTTGTCATAATCCCCATAAAACTTTATCAGCTCGATAGCCGGAAAACCTCTATTACTTACTACGTTATGAACAGGTTTGGTATCTGCACTCTGAACTTGAGCAGGTTTTGGTTTTTCATCATAAAACGTGCGTATTATCGCTATAGCCTTACCTACCAAGTCATAGTACAAATCCTCAAACGCTTCCCTTTCTCCTGATAGTATTTCTTTAGAGTCTACTAACTCTAACTTCGCTTGCACCTCACTAAACTCTCTTAAGAGGGTACTTTCTACAGTTTTAAGTCTTAACTCTAAATTAACGATTTTTTCATTGCTATATCTGTCTAAGAACGTTTCAAATCTAGCAAGTGCTGCTTTTATTTGCTGCCTTTCCGATTGATATATTTTGATTTGCTCCTTCTCTTGGAGGCTTGGGGAGTCACCGTTTTCTGACATTATTTCACGATAATTAACACGCTTATTACGATTTTTAAACGATTACGATACGCTCCTATAACTTTCAATACAATTTATATTTTTTAAACAAAAATATTTTAAATTCCACACTTGCATGCACAAATCGATAAACTCTATACAAAAAGTAAGGAAATGGAAATGATAAAAAGGAACAGACTTACAGATTTGTTTCAACTTCGTTTTGATGCGCCAATCAGTGGATCACTCGTTGCGGGTAACTTTTTTCCCAAATCACAATGATTGTTTGCACTTTCGAGCACTTCGTTCACTCTACGATGGTAAATTATTAGGACTGTTGGCACGATTTTTCCACAGGTTTTAAACCATTCGGCTGAAGGACCATGTTTTAGGTTGCTTTCGATAATGCGATTTTTGATAATGCGATTTTACGATAATTTACCTTTTTACGAGGTAAATGAAATTCGATTTTTGCTTAACAATACTTTTAATAATTACACTTAAAAATTTACTTAAACATAGAAACAAAAAGGGTCTGTTCTCTTTACGAGTTGCTTAAGGAGTCTCGGCGCCAGAGTCTGCCGAAGATGTCAAAAACACTTGCGCTCCGGTCGAGGAGGGTGGGTATCCCGACGAACCCTTAAAAAGGCTACAGGGGACGCGCGATATATACAAAGTCCAAACATACCGGCGGCCTTGAAAAGCTTGTCTTTCAAAAAAAGTTAGTTAATGTTTTGTTTTTCGAATGGTAGAAGGCACAGTTTTTGTACGGCCCGTTTAAAAACACCGTTGGCAGTTTTAACGGACACTACCCGAATCACTTGGTCTTCTCCAGGGTGAACTGTTAAAACCCGTCCCATGCGCCAATACATGGGGGGAAGATTTTCTTCTATAAGTAAGACCAGAGAGCCGGGTTGCAGCACCTCTGTCGGCGATGATTGCCACTTGGTCCGTTGTTGCAGGTTCAGCAGATAGTCACGTGACCATTTTTTCCAAAACACTTGAAACATTTGTTGCAGTGTTTGGAACTGACTTAAGCGGTTTGTTTGAAGCTCTGTCATGTCATGCTGCGGTAAGGATAACAGAGGTTCACCGATCAAAAAATGACCGGGGGTAAGACAGGAGAGATCGGAGGGATCGCTGGATATGGGAGTAATAGGAGCCGAGTTAATAGCGGCTTCAACCTGTGCAAAAAATGTGGAAAGCTCTTCAAAAGTTATAGGAGTTTTACCAATAATTCTGTTTAAGTGAAACTTAGCACGTTTAACAGCAGCTTCCCAAAGTCCTCCATGATGAGGACTGCGCGGTGGTATAAAATGCCAACACATAGAATTTTTCAAAAGATAATCGGCTATATCAGGTTCTGAGACAAATTTAGCAATGTTTTTATGAATATCGAGTAATTCATGATTTGCACCGGTAAAATTAGTGCCGTTATCGCTATATATTTTTTTGCAAAGCCCGCGCCGCGATACAAATCTTTGTAATGCGTTGAGAAAAGACTTACTACTAAGATCACCGACAGCTTCCAAGTGCACAGCCTTAGTACTAAAACATATAAAGATGCATAAATATGCCTTTACGATTTTGCGATTGCGAGTTTTACCATCCTTAATGTTAAATGGACCCGCGAAATCTACTCCAGTTACTAAAAAAGGTCGATTTTTGGTAATGCGATCAACAGGTAAGTCGCCCATTTGAGCAACGATTGG
>Ga0315913_1009462_pt1 | contig 11432 bp, 8 predicted proteins | sample MpolsnodulesMG_FD_207736 | JGI IMG/M metagenome (GOLD analysis project Ga0315913, IMG submission 207736) | Medicago polymorpha root nodule microbial communities from Los Angeles, California, United States - small nodules | ecosystem: Host-associated > Plants > Roots > Nodule | place: USA... | reverse complement strand
GTAAGTAAGTCCAAATGTTAATGATGAAATCATCAACGTAATTCCTTTGTTTGGTTAATTCAAAGTGCGTATGTTATAGTTTTTTTTAAGAAAAAATCACTTTTTAAAAAAATATTTACTTTTAAGAGTATTATATTCGTTTGTTACAGTCTTTTAAGAAAATCAGAATTAAAAAAAAATCTAAAAATAATGCAAATGAGAAGTTGTTAAGAGTAACTTTTCAAAAATAGATAGAAGAGAGAAAACATGGATCAAAAGATTGAACTGGTTTTGTAACAAAAATCGCTTTTTATATAGCTATATCCAAACAAACTAAACAATTTAAAAAATAAAGAAAAAGTGATTTGCATTACGGTAAACAAACGCAAAATGGATTATGATTTTTCATAAAATCTCTATAAAATAATTTCTAAATTATTTTATGGCAAAATTATTTTTATTTTAATTCATAATAAACGGGTCCTCAAACAAGAGATCATAATGATTTTATAATAATACATATTTTCATTTTTGGATAAGTAGCACTAGATCCAATGTCACCTCACTACCCAAAAAAATATAAGCACCGCCAAAAAAAATCCAATGTCACCTTTCTATAAATATTTAAAATCTATATCTACATTTTAGATCTCATGGTATAGTACGCACAACGTCATAATGCTCTTTAATTAATAATTACTATCCATAGTTATATTTTGAAGAGTGATATTTTTACAACCAATTTTGTACAACTTTTGTGATAAACACTTTTTATTTATTTTTATTGGACAAAAACAATAGAGAGAGAAAGAGAAAGAGAGAGAATAAAAAAACATGTGAGTATAAGAAAGAGAGTTGTTTCAAAAGTTATCAAAAAATGGTTGTACAAATATCATTTCTCTTATATTTTTGACCCTCATGTAATTTCTTTAATCAATTTTCATCATGTAATGATAAAAGGCACACAAAATGTTACTACAACTATGTCAGACTATTTAGGCGATATATCTACGAAAAAAATAACTAATACATTATTTATTTATCCATGCTACATATTAATCTTTTTAAATAATTATAGCACTATTTCATATTCTATCAACGTACTTTATTTGGATTGATATATTTTTTTGGTAGTGTTATTTGGATTGATATATCAACTCGTCACTAATTAAGTTTGTCTTATAAAACAAAAAAAATAAAATATGATCCTCTTAACCAACCTTGACTGGTTAATGAACGTAAAAAGAAAATTATTTAGATTTTTTTTCAAGGAAAAAAAGAAAATTATTTATTGAAGTAGTTGTTATTAATGAGCTAAATACATTAAATAATATAACATTTCAATTATAAATTTATATTTATAACAATTTGGTAAAATTGAACTTTTAGTCTCTAAAGTTGTCTTCAGGTAACATTTTGGTCTTTAATCCTTCTTTCACTGCAAGTTTGTTCTTTTGGTCCATTTGCATGTGAATTTTCATGCTTTAAATCTAAAATTCACATAAAAACATAGATGAAAGAACATATATTTAAAGATTGAGTGTCCATAAGAAAAAATTATAGATTTAAAACTTGAAAATTCACATGCAAACAAACTAAAAGGACAATAATGCAATGAAAAAAAGAATAACGGACCAAACTAGTACATAAAATTATGTTAAGGAATATAACTCTAATTTTGCCAACCATTCACAATTTTTGCGTACATTTTTTTCCATCCTTCCTTATCTTTTATGGGTCTCGAACTCACAATTATGTCAGTGTTTTTTTTTTTCATTCACAATGGTAGTATCGACATATGAACATTTAAAACTACACAAATTATCATACTATTTAACCCTTCGAGAGCATATTCAAATCTTAACTATTAATGTATGTAGTTATTTATACATTACAACTGAAACTCAACAATTTGGTACGATAGTGTTTAATTTTATCATTTGAAAGTAGCAACCCTATGTCATATCATAAGAAATAGCACATGTTCAAATGATAAAATTAAACACTATTTTTTGATAAAAACACCTAATGATACAACAGATATCGTGGTATGCCGCATACCACACTAATTAGAAATAGTCGGATCTTAAACTCAAAACATGCCGGCATACCACATATGGGTAGGAATAGGTTAGGCTGAGTTAGGTTTTGAAAGACCTAAGTATGATCTGTCAAATTTTTTGAAGGCCTAAACCTGGTATGTGGTCTATCATAGGCTTACTTTTTTTTGCCTGAGTTTGGCCTTCTGAAAGCCTGGTATGGCCTGCTAGCCTGTTTAAAAACCTATTTCATATGAACATCTTTAAATAATCAATATGATCTAAGTTTTAAATAGATTAGTGAAGTGATATATCAGTTAGATTAATCTCTCTTTTGATAATCAACATGGGTTTTTAGGGAATTTAACTATATATTGTTTCATATTTCAATTCCAGCTTATAATAATACATTTAAATATGCAAAAAATTAATTTATACAAATAAGCTTAAATTACTGGAAAAAAAATTAACAAATTTTTATTTTAATTCAATGTACAAAATATAATATAGTAAAAAATAATATTATTCATATTTACTTAAATAGGTCTAAGAGGCTTTTTGAATGGCTTGTGGCCTGACCTTTTAAGCTAAATAGGCTTCTAAAAAAGCCTAGGTCTTCTCTATTTAAGAAAAAAGTCTGGTCTGACCTGTTGTAAGCTAGGCCGTAGGCCCCTGTGGGTCGGCCTGGCCTATTCCGATCCCTAATATCACATCCTCGTCCATAACTTTAACAGTATGTTTCTATAAATAATTAACCAAAAAAATTTAGGGTGTGTTTGTTTCAAGTTTACCAATTTTATTCCTAAGAATAACATTCTTTGGAATATAAAGATGGAAAATTTATTTCAAAGTATTCAGAAAAAATATGTTTGGTTAACTTTATAATATTCCTAGGAACCATGAAAATAGGGATTATAATAGGTAACTACATATAAAATTATTCCCACCTCCATGGAAACTTTATTCCCACTATTTTCTTTGGAATTTTTTTCTATCCCCATGAACATTTTATACCCGGGAATAAAGTTTAGTAAACTTGTAACAAACATAGACATATATATTTATAGGGAAATGTTAACCAGTGTCCTCAATGCAATGGTTAAGGAAGCAAATATAGTAATATCGCATTGGAACTTGTGCATTCAACTCCTCAAAAGTCTAAAAAATGGTATTTTCAACTTTTTTGTTGTTGATATTTTCAACTTAAAACTTTCTCTTTTTGGTTTCCTTAACCATTGCGCTATAGGGAGATTTTGAGCCAATCTCTCTAGTTGGCCCGCCCCTGTTAAGCCTGCTAAAAAAGCGGGTCATAGCGGGGTGGGGTGGCCCGCATGCTTATTAAACTTTCTTTTTTTACTATTAGTGACCAAATTTTTAATTTACAATCTCAATCTGAGTCTGATTTGCTCTGATTCACTTGAGTTTAAGGTAAGCTTTGTTGCTCATTTATCTTAATTGTTGTTTGTGTTGAGTGAACTTAATGTTTGCGTTGATATGCTTATTTCTTCCTTTCTTCTTTTTTGAAGCCATGATATGTTATATTAGTTTCTTTCTTGCCTTAATTTCTAAAAACAAAATATTTAAATATCCTTAAAATAGGTAAAATTGAATTTGTTTTAGTTTACAGGACATTGTTCAATGTATGGTGAATTTATTTTGAGATTGTTTAATGTTAGAGTCTTTATATTGAATTTATTGTTTTATTATAGCAGCGTATTTGTTAATAACAATCGACAAAAAAATATTTTAAAAAATAGGCGGGTCAGCCCGCTAGTCCGCTTTTAGGTGGGGCGGGGTGTGAGTTTGAGCCCACCCCCTCAAGTTGGCCCGCCCCACCCCGTTCTTGGCGGGCTAATAGTGGGTTGGGCCTAAACGGGGTGGGTTGGTCCGTATTGTCATCCCTATTGCCGTAAGGGCACTGGTTAGCATTACCCATATTTATATCATTTTATTCCTAGAAATCAACAAAGATCAATGCTAATGACAAACTAGTTGTCACGCTCTTTTTGACACACTCTCAACTATTGGGCCACATCATAAATTTTTTTCCACCCATCACCGTTTTACCGGTTATACATGTTCACTACAATTTTTATTTTATTTATTTATTTTTATTTCAAATCATCATGGTCGCCTTAATTGCACACTCTTTTGACTGCCTCTTTCCTTCTAAAGAGTTTCTGCACTGCATTCCATTCAATCATGATTACCCCATATTTTCTTTCTCTTGATAACTTAAATTTTTTAAAATTGCTTACTTCTTTGACCTTTGAAACTCGGTAGCGGTTTTGAATGTATACATATTGAAATCCTTAATTGTTTGGCGGTGGTAAATAATTCATTACAGATTCAATTTCTTTTACACTTTCTTATACTCCGTTTAATTTCGTCCCCACAATGTTTCCTCTTGACACAGTGCTAGTTTTAACATCCATTTTTTGTCATGGGTGAATGCCAACGGGTCAAAAAAAATATAGTATTGCGTGTAAGATTGAAAGAAAGGGCAGTTCGTTCCATCTAAACATTGGATTAACTAGGTGGTGGGTATGAACCGTAAATTCATCCCTTTCAAAACAAACAGTAAATTCACAATACATATCGATCCATCCCATGGAAGAAGAACATTTTTTTGGGTCTTTTTCAATCTCTTTCATAAACAGATCCACAAAGAATCCTCAAATTTATAAAGATAACACTAATTTTTTTCGAAGGTTTGTGTTGTTGTGGGGAGAGAGAAGTTGAGGAACCCGTTATGTGCTTTTGTCAAACAGGCAGCATCGGTAACTGGTAAAACATTTTAAAATGTTAGTGATGTGGACCAATGAGTGAGAGTGTGTTCAATAGAGTTTGACCTAAAGTTTGTTCTTAGCATTACTCATCAACAAATATAACTTGAAACAAACACACCTTTATATTGATCGAGAATATTCAATACTTTAAGTGGCTAGATTAATAATAGTTTACACCCCCTGAGTGAGGCCAAACTATAATCTCATTACCTAATTAGTTGATAGTTTTAGCATTTAGTTTGTTTCAAAATAATAGGTATTTTATAAATGAATGATATCTTTGAATTTGGTTTTTGAAACCTGCCCGTATCATATTTATCCTTTTTTCATTTAAATTTTAGAATTTATAAAATAATCAATAATAAATCTAAGATTACTTTGATATAAATATACATTAATTTTATTATTTATTAATGTGTGCAAACATCTTAAAATATAAAACATTGCAAATAGATGCAGCTGTAAAACATCCATCTCAACCAATGCGGGTTGTGTAACACCCAATTTTTTACATGTATGCGTGTATTACAAAGGTGAAAAAACACGAGAAAGGGGAATTTGAATTGTGTTTGTTGCTTATTGGGCTCTTTAAAAACTTAGATAACAACGAAATGTAAAGAGACAAAGGGTAGAAACGACACATATAGTTTATCCTGGTTTACCCCATAACTCTGGATTACTTCTAGTCTGATTGCACTTCCAAGATATTTTTCCACTATAACCAAACCTTGATTGCAACAACAATACTAAGACAACTTTGTCCTAGATTTCCTTGTCTCAACCTAAAAGACTTCATAATCTCATTTAGAGATATAAAACAACAATTTGTTTGCAAAAAGATAGCATTTACGCGAACTCTAGGAGTAGTAAACATATATGAAGCGCAATACACTTAGAGTGTGATCCTTACATACGTTTCATTTGATTTATTTATTTTCCAAACAAGATATATATTATGAACAAGTATGTATATAATTAGACTTGGTCATGAGTATGCTCCTTAAACATGGCAGACAATACTTTGCATGTATGTGCGTGAGTATGCTTGAGTGTCATGACATTCTTCAATCAAACCTGATCCTTTATATAGAGCTGAGTTTGAGATGACCGTTGTTGAATAAATAATTATATTTAAATGCCTGATTAAATGTTGAGATATCTTGGAGAAATATGGTTTGCGCATTAGTCATTCAATTTCATCAATGATGTTATTAACGAGCATAATTTCCCTGCCTGAGTTAGAATAAACTCTCATTCTTCAAGCAAACGAGTCATTGGGTGAATCAATGATAACCTTTTAAGTCAAGTGCCGATACATGGGAACTCATTATAGAGGCTTGTAAACTAGCTTTGACCGGTAGTGCATAAATTTGACTCTATGTGGAGAGCTTTGCCTTGGTCCAGAGCTTTGACTTTCTGTAAAGTGCTATGACTTCTTGGTCCAGAGGCAATATATTACCTTTGTGTTTAGAATTTCTTGCACACTTAGACACACATTAAATATTTACACAACATTCATTGCGTATTTTATTTGCTTATATATGTTGAATCAAATTTTGATGTATTGATATGTGAAAGTCGATATAATAAAATTTTGAAACGAGCGCGAATAAAGGAAAATAAAATTTTAAAAATAGTACATAAAATTTTGCTTTCGTAGATACATGCAAATATAATATGCAACGGCGCGCGATGCATATATTTAACGGATTTTTGCATTAAAAATATTATGCTAATGTTGATAATTTTCTCTCAAAAAACTAATGTTGATAATTATCATTTACTACCGGTAAACATTTCAAAATATAATCAATTTAATTATTTTAATATAGTTATGCATTGTTATACAACCCGTGCGTTTTCGCACAATTACACAAAAAAAATAATATTTTTTTATGGAAAGAATTTGCATCTTTACTACGACATACTTTTAAGGCACCTTCTTTTTCCACCATGTTAATCGCGAACGGTAGAAATACCTTAAAAATCCTCCAAGAAACATGTTTTTTTCCTAAAAATACATGGAAAATTCGTTTTTGTCTTCATCGATAGTTAACTACCATTCAGTCTTTCCGGTTGCAGTTGACTACCGTTGGCTCAGCTGCAGTTAACTACAGTTCATGACAAAGCATTAATTGTGATTTTGCACGTTTCGGTCAAAAATCAAAATAAATCGAGGCTTATTCGAAATGCCACGAAACTTTGCAGATCCTTTATATGTATTTTTATAAAGGTGTCTGTAAAGTTTCATATAATCGCGGGTAAGTTCCGTTTTATTTTAATTTTTCGATCGAATAGTGCAAAATCGTAATTTTATTCCAAGTGCGCGTCCGGAAAAGTGACCTAGAGGTTGAATTTTTTCACGATTTTTGCACGCATGTTTAGGACAAAAATAACAACATTTCCCACAAAAATTTGAATTTTCCGACAAGGGACGAATTGAATATGAATTTTTAACGCGCCTAAAACTTAAGACATCAAAACATCGACCTAAAAATTGAATTTTTATTTTTATTTTTGCAGACACCTCTATAAAAATATATATAGATGATCTGCAAAGTTCCGTTGTATTCCAAATAAGCCTCAATTATTTTGATTTTTCGACCGAACCGCGTAAAATTGCAATTTTTTTTTCAAGTGCGCGTTCAAAAAAGTGACCTACATGTTGAATTTTTTCATTATTTTTTGCACGCATCTTTCGGACATAGAAACATCTTCCACAAGAATTTAGAATTTTTCAACAAGGGACGAATTAAATATGAATTTTTAATGCGCCAAAAACTCAAGAAACCAAAACATCGTCCTAGAAATCGAATTTTGAGCTGTTTTTTTTTCCAGACACCTCTATAAAAAAATATATATAGACGATCTGTAAAGGTTCGTAACATTTCGAATAAACCTTGATTTATTTTGATTTTTTAATCGAAACACACCAAATCACAATTGATGCTTTGCCAAGACATGCAGATGAGCCAGCGGTAGTTAAAGGAAAGGCTAAACGGTAGTTAACTACCATTGGGGGCAAAAACATATTTTACATGTGTTTTTAAGAAAAAATACACGTGAGAAAATCAATTTTCATTTTTAATTCATGTAGATTATACTTGAGCGTGAGTTAACTTAACTCACGTTCATTATAACAAACGTGAGTTAACTCACATTGGGTATTTTGGTCTTTTGTATGGGAGTGAGCAAGTTTGCATGGGAGAAGAGTTCTAATTTTGATCCAATAGAAATGAAATAAAAAAAGCCCAAAATGTGTGGGTTTGGGTTAGTGCAGCCCAAACTGAAAAGGAGAAGGAGTGTATAAAAGCCCAGTGTGCAGAACCCTACCTTTCCCATTGTTGCTGAAGCCGCACACAAGAAGAGAGTTTCAGCGGCTGGATCAAGAGGACGAGATTCCAACATGAAGGTTTTGTTTTCAATCTCTTCAATCTCAATGTTGTTGTTGTTTCATTAAACTGAATTTCTGTGATTTCGCTTTTGTTTCAGTTTAACGTTGCGAATCCAACCACTGGATGTCAGAAGAAGCTTGAAATTGATGATGACATGAAGCTGTAATAATCCATTTACTCTCTCTCTTCATTTTCGCATTTATTTTTTCATTTTAAGGTTACTGGTTAGGAGAAAAAAATCATTACTTTGAAGTGTCCATGTTCATGAATGAATCTATGTTGGTTTCTGTTCTTTATGTTTGTGCCGAAATCCTTTTCAATTTTCAATGTAATTATTTTTTTTCTTTCATGTGTACTTAACTGTAGTGCCTGGTACCTGTTTCCACCAAGTTTATGTTTAATGATAAATGAATACCGACATTTATGTGAATTTGGATTTTACTGATATTGGGCCTGTTTGGATTGTTGTTTGAGTTAGAGAATTTATATAAACAACCTATGACATGTAACTTGTTTCTATAAGTTCTCCAAGATAGTTACTGATTGTAGTTTATAGATTCAAAAACAATTTGACTTTATTTTATCCGTGTGTACTGTTTAGTAGGAAAAGATTATTCATTAGTGCTTTAAGTTATGTGGGTTTTGTGAAGTTAAGTTATGTATATGGCTTCTATTTGATTACATTGTGTTTATTGCAGTCGTGCTTTCTGGGACAAGAGGATCTCACAGGAAGTCCTTGGCGATGCCTTAGGAGAGGTATGATCTTAAGCACGAACTTTTTGGTGTCTGCTTTCTTATTTTGAGGAGCATTGTAATTGATCTATTTTGCTTTGTGATTTTGCAACCTGCAGGAATTTAAAGGCTACGTCTTCAAAATTACTGGTGGGTGTGACAAACAAGGATTCCCAATGAAGCAGGGAGTGTTGACACCTGGCCGTGTTAGGCTCTTGCTCCATAGAGGTAGCATTTTTTTTCCTTCAAAGCTTCAATCTATTTACCTCTCGGCATATTCTGAACAGATTATAGTTGTAGTTGGTGTTGACTGTACGGCATAGGTACAACTACTGTATATTGCCTTGAAAATTTTGCCTCTTAATATTACTATCAGGGACGGTCATAAATTTATAGTACTGGAGGCATTATAAGTAAAGAAACAACCATTTAACTATTTATCTCATGTGATTTTGCATTTAATTATATAGCATATGTAGTTATTTCAGTAGGTGCAATTTCCACATGTAATATTAGAGATAACTTTAACCTCAAATACATAAACGTCTCCACTAACTTTATAAAAAGAACTTTATTCCCTCCTAGTTAAATAGTTTTGGATGTGTGGGAAACATCGATCAATTAGTCAAGCTGTCTATATTTTATGTAGAATGCATATAGTATGGAAAAAAAATCCATTACATAGTGACAGCCAAGGCCCACACGTCCATGATCACAATGATTGTTGTTTTAGTGATGCAACACATAATGTTTTATGTTTTTGTGCAATGATTTTTGGGCTCCCCTTAGAAATTCATTATTTGCAGGAGTCTGAGTTCATAGTCAAGCTTGTTTTCTACTTGGCTAATTTTTTATGCATTTTGCGCTTTGCAGGAACTCCTTGTTTCCGTGGACATGGAAGGCGCAATGGAGAGCGTAGAAGGAAGTCTGTTCGTGGATGCATTGTCAGCCCTGACCTCTCTGTTTTGAACTTGGTTATTGTGAAGAAAGGTGATAATGATCTTCCAGGGCTTACTGATGTTGAGAAGCCAAGGATGAGAGGTCCTAAGAGAGCATCCAAAATCCGTAAACTGTTCAACCTGTCGAAGGATGATGATGTGCGAAAATATGTTAACACCTACCGTAGAACTTTCACCACCAAGGATGGTAAGTTTCTGATTCCACGAATATCGTATCCATTTCTTTATATATCCTTATATTAAGGGTAGTGAGGGAGATGTAGCAGAGACTTGCCGTAGTTTTCTTTGTTTTAAGTATAGAGAATATTACTTTCATTGAAGGCAGTGATACTTTACAGTATACATTGGGGTTTAGAGTACCCATTTGAAAGAAGTGCCGTTTTCTCACAATTTGTGATTGTCGTTCAGTGACATCCGGTAAAATTGTACCAATACTGACATTTGTAATGAATTGTAATCTTAGTGGTTGTTGTTTGATTGCAGGGAAGAAGGTTAGCAAAGCTCCAAAGATACAGCGATTGGTCACTCCTTTGACACTCCAAAGGAAGCGAGCAAGAATTGCAGACAAGAAGAAGAGAATTGCTAAGGCAAAATCAGAGGCAGCAGATTATCAGAAACTCCTTGCATCCAGATTGAAGGAGCAGAGGGAACGCCGAAGTGAGAGCTTGGCTAAGAAGAGGTCCAGACTATCCAGTGCTAAGCCATCTGCCACAGCATAAGCAGCTTACAGCTAGAGATATGGTGAAGTTTGAATTTTGCAACAGTTTTCATTAGTCTTGTTCCATGAGGGTGTTAATGATAAACGTTTATGATGTTTTAATTTAAATACATTTGAGTTTATTGACTTGTTATTAAATGTTTGTTTGAGATTTCATTTGAATTGAAGGATTTTTGTCTAGTTTTATGAATTTGATGTTATGTTGGCACAATGGCTAAGCTGCATACTATTATAAGATGCTATGATTAACATGAAAAGGTCTAGGTTGCAGAAGAATAAGTACAGCTGTAGGATAATACAGAAATATCATAAGCTCAATTTTATTTTATTTTTTGAAATAATAAATGTTAGGATAGTTAGTCTTGTTAAAGGGGGAGATTGAACCCTCTTTACTCACCTCTTAGGGGGTGTTTGATTCATGGATTTTAAACACATTCCTGGGAGACCCAGATTGGAAATAAAGGACTCCCATGTTTGTTACAAAACCAATAATAAACCCCAGGAAATAATATGACTATCACATGGTTTTTTCCCACGTTGGCAGGCGTCTTAATCCCCTCTAACAGAGATGGGAAAAATATTCCCAGGAATAAAATCAGTTTCTATGTAAAAGTACTGCCCTATCCTCACTACCTACACACGATTTCTTCACTCCAACTACCAAGTCAATCTTGTAAAGTGAAAATATTGGTTGCTATAATCAGTCATGTGAGAAAATAGATTGATGCTCTCAACACCCACTCATCCCCAAGAAAACCAAGAAAACCTAGATACTATTTGCTTAATCGATGTGCATACTGGAAGCATGCAATCAGCTTGTA
>Ga0315913_1009460_pt1 | contig 11433 bp, 10 predicted proteins | sample MpolsnodulesMG_FD_207736 | JGI IMG/M metagenome (GOLD analysis project Ga0315913, IMG submission 207736) | Medicago polymorpha root nodule microbial communities from Los Angeles, California, United States - small nodules | ecosystem: Host-associated > Plants > Roots > Nodule | place: USA... | reverse complement strand
TATTTATCTAATAAATTTTTTTCAAAAGAGCAAAATAATTATAATAAATATGTTTTTAAAGAGTAATAATATATTAAAATAGGTTGGTGCTTATGGAAATAAGATTATTAAATTTAATAAAGAAAATTTTAAAAAGCGGGGGCGGGTGTAAGCATCCCCCGCACCCGGCCCCATACTAAAAATTCAAATTTCCCCCACACCCGCACCCGCATCCGCACCCGGTTAAATCGGCTTTTCCCCTTTAAACTCGGGGCAGGGGCGGCCGGGTCTGGCGAGGGCAGGTTTGTTGCCATGTCTAATTAAGATTGTGTGGATTCCCTCTAAGTTTCTGTTTGTTAATTCAAGGTCCTGAACTACAAGAATTTGACTCTTATGTTCATTACAGGTTAGGAAAACAAACCGAAACCCATTTATTGGCTTAAGGTACTGTTTATTTAAATTAGTTCTCTAATATCTTAGGCGATACTATGTTTATCTTAGCTCTAGCAAGTCTAGCCTTCATGAACAAAGTAATTGTGCATCATGTGTCTCAAAACATGAGTCAGTCTATAGTTGAATCTATTCACAGGCTCTTGAAACATGCATATTACTCTCAAACTTCAAATGAATCGTATCATAGAATCTTGAATCGATTCACAGGATCTTGAAATATGCATACTGCTCTCTGACTTCATATGAATCGTATCACAGATGTATTGAATCATTTCAGATGTGAATCGTATCATATATGTTTGATACGATTCATCAAACTCTCTGACTTAGTCTGAATCGGTTCGTGTTAGGAATGAATTGTATCAGTTCTCATTATGGGTTTTTTGAGTCGATTCAAATCTTATTTGACACGTATCATTCTTCATCACATTCTTCTCTTTTCTTGTATTGTCTTATATGGTATGAATCGATTCAGTCATTAAATGAATCGATTCACTCAGTTAATTTTACTCAAAATTTTACACTTCCCTACCTTTACTATATAAACTCTCCTCCTCCTAACTCCTAAACTATTGAATCATTTGCAATTATTCTCTCTAGGTCTCAAAAACTCATTGTTCATACATTCTTCAAGATTAAACACTTTTTCTTAGAATCACTTTGTACATTCAGTCACATTGGTTTGCTAGGGTGCTAGTAGGGATTGTAAGTTGGTTCTTTTAAGGAAATTAGTTGGGCTTAATCAAGGTTCCAAAGTGAAGTGAATAAAATCTCGTTCCACCTCCAAAGGACTTGGGGGTCTTTCTAACCGTTCTTGAAGTTGAAGGGAATTCGTTTATCGGACGTAGCATCAAAGAGTTGAGTGAAGAGTTCGGAGGGGTGCACGAGTAATCAAGGATTCAAAGATTCAAGGAGCACAAAATTCAAAGGTTATTTGAAGTTTGAGGGAGTGTTTACATAGGGGTTGAATAATTCGGTTTAATTTCAAGAAATTCGTGTAAACACATTGTAATCAACATTAGTTACTTAGTGGATGACCTCGGTGAAGGCGTACTTCATCAAGAAGAGTAGACGTAGCTCTAGCAAGGACGAGAAAGAGCGAACTACTATAAAAATATCGGTGTTATCTCTTTTCCCTTTCCTCTTTACTTTTTACTATTGCATGTGATTAATTGAATAATTGTTAGGATAATTGCTAGTGTTAATCTAAGTGCTTTTTCATTGAAATATAATCTAATTCATTGAATTAGGTTTCAAATAATTTTCTTAGATCAATTAATTGCAAAATCTATTCAATTCTTCAATTTCACATGTATTGTGTTTTCATTTGATAGCTTAGTAATTTTGTTCATATATGTTTTGTTTGAAATTGTCTATAAGTTTTGTACATTGTTCAAGGTTTATTAAAGTTTGATTGAATAATAAGATTTGTATCGTGAATCTCTTAATTCTAAGATTAAATCTTATTACACATATATTTGTCTTTTTGTACATTGTTGTGATTGTTCATGCACGATTCCAATAGTCGATTTCGTTAAACTCACTTTTTATTAAACTCCGGAAAAACTTTTCAAAAAGCTATTCACCCCCCTCTAGCTTACTAACTAATTAGCCATATGGACCAACAATTAGTACCCCCAATAATGCCCATTTGCATTAAAGGAATTGCCAATAATGCCGTAGAAGCCCAAGCACTGGAGTATTATATGGAGACTGAAAGTAACCCTAAAAGTCAAGAACTTAGTGTGGAGAGTATGCAGAGACTGTTTTCCTATGCGTGTAAGGTTGAAAAGCAGAGGTATCAATTGTTCATCAACTTATCTCATGTGTAATGACCCTCCATGAGGATATCTATCACATATTTTTTCATTGCAAGACAACTATTGATGTATGGAGTGCTGCTAATGTTTGACATTTGATTGCACTATCTCTGAATCATTTTGATAATACGCCAAACATCATATTCAATCTGTTGCAGAAGTTGTCTGCAGCTCAAGTGGAGATTATTGTTACCATAATATGGAGCATCTGAAAAGCTCGAAATCTAAAGTTGTGGCAACACGTGTCATTTTCGAGTATTAAAATCCTGGAGAGAGCCAAGCATCTCCTAGAAGGATGGAAGATAGCTAATCGAAAGCAAGGTGTCTCTGACAAGATACACACATCTTCAACTCTAGGTCTTCACCATCAAGCTGACCAGAATTCGAACAACATGAACAATGACATCAGATGGAGGAAACCAAAGAGTGGTAGACTTAAATGTAATGTTGATGCCTCATTTTCTAATTCTAGTAACAAGGTAGGTATAGGCATGTGCATTCGAGATTCAGCAGGAAACCATCTTCGCTCAAAAACCATGTGGTTTACACCACTGTGCTCAGTTGACGTTGGAGAAGCTTTGGAACTTTACATGCAATTTGGTGGTCATCCATGAACTTCAACTCACAAATGTTGATTTTGAGATTGATTTGAAAACAGTAGCTATTATTTTAACAAAGGCATGAGAGATATCACCGAGTTTGGGTCAATTATGCTTATGGATGATATTATCCAATTCTGTAATTTACATTTAACAAACTCTTATCTTGAGTTTATTAGGAGGCAAACAAATGAGGTTTCCCGTGTATTCCTGATTTAATATTTAATGAAATGATATAAGTTATTTTCCCTAAAAAAAAATGATTTGCAGATTCTATTTTTGACTAAACTAATGGTAAAATGTAATAATGATAAATTAAAATACATTAATTTTGAAATAATACGTAACGTACATTGATTTTTTATTCTCCATTTGAAATGATTTGTAACATAAATGATTTCTACATAAATGATTTCCGATTCTCCATTTGAAATTATTTCTAACCTAAAACAATAAATTTTTGTGATTCTCCATTTTTATAAATTGATTTTTGATAAAAGGCAATATGTAAAGTACAACATAAATGATTTTTCTACATTTGATTGTTTAATTAGTTTATTTTTCATTTGAAAATTCAAATATATTTTATCCTACCATCAACATTGTTCTTCATGTTTGTCAAAAAAAAAAACATTGTTCTTCATGTGATCCTCCGTGATTTGAAAAAAGTGATGTATGTGATCTACACAAGAAAGAAAGAAAAAAAAGCAGAATAAGTCACTCTAAATGAACAAAAAAAAAAATCTGATTTGTCGAAAAAAATATATAAATATCAATATAAATAATATATGTATATTTATATATATTTTATTTTACATGTTCACATATAAACAAATCAAAGCCTACTTATTTTACCTCGTGCTTGGTTCAGTTGGCAGAGACAATACGTAATATATGCAAGGTCCGAGGTTGGAATCCCGACCAAAAAAAAAGCCTTCCTATTTATCAGTTGAAATTAATTTCAATTATTTCAAATAGTAATCCCAAAAAAACCAATTTTCGGTTAGTGTTAATAACGTGTTTGTTTTGCAAAACAGCAAGTACTAGACATAACAGTACAAGACATAACAGCACAACACAAGGCAGAATAGCACAAGACAAATTTTTATGGCATTGAATAATTTTTCGTTTTATACGACTTTTGGGGGACCAAATGCTATTTTCGCATTTTAGACAACTTGTACGTTGGACAAAAAGTTGTCTTATGGTTTCGTGAGGGACAAAAATGAGTTTTTGTTCTGTCCCTTGCCTCCAGTTTGTCCTGTAACTGAAATAGTTTTACAAATCAAACACTGAACAACTGAAGTTGTTATGTCCTTCACTTTTTAGCAAATCAAACGCACCCGAGTTTTTCGGTCAAAATTTTATTAGAGGTTGCGTCTATTTTCTTATGGTTTTTAATTTAACAACTCACAATTTCTTTAAATCCACAATTTTCTAACTCATATTTATGTACATTTTATAACTCATATTTTTGTAAAAACTTTATATTATTTAAAAATACAAAGTCAATTTTCAACAAAACATTTTTTTTTTGCTGAGCGTGGGTTTCAAACTAGTAATAGTAACATAGTATCGTTCTCTCAAAAAAAAAAGTAACATAGTATCATTTTTACATATTGATTTATTTAAAGTAGCATACTTTATAATTTTTTTTACTCATTCTTTCAATTTTTTTTCTCATGAGCTTTCTCTATTTTAAAATTATTGAACAATAAAAGTGGATATCTCTCTTAGTGAAGATTTGAACATTTATTTGTCACATTAAATAAGTCTAACCTCTTCCAAAAAATCTAAGTTACCCATTTTCTATCTGTTGTTGCACTCTCCGTTCCAAAATATAACCAAAAATGGATCAACATAAGTTGATGTATCCGACACAAATTTTGAACAAAATACATTAACGAACAATTTTTAGTTACATTTTGTAGGGAGGGAGTACTTGATATCTTTAATCTTTAATCTTATTTATTCACCATTAAGAATTCTTTAATTTTATTTAAAGAAAATCAACACATTCAACCACTGCCACTCACACACGTTCTCAAATACTCATATATTCCCTATATAGTATTTGTGTGTTTGGTAGTACATATATTCATTATAGTTTCCAATTTAAAATAGTTTCCAATTTAAATCCATTTGATGTTAACCCTTCTCCCTCCTTATATCCTTCGTTCATGTGACTCACTTGCTTAAATAGACATAAACCATATCAGAAAAATCGCAAACCGCTTCCATCATCATTTGATCACATCTAAAACCCTTTCTATTGATTGTCATGCTTATTGTGAGCAAAACCACCATGAAATCTATCATCATAATTGTTTTCCTAATTCATGTTCTTCTTATGATTCATGTACATGGGAAGACAATAGGGTTTGCAAAGAGTGGTTGTGATTTGTTTCAAGGGAAATGGGTATATGATGAATCATATCCTCACTATCAAACCTCACAGTGTCCCTTTATAGAAAAAGAATTTGATTGTCAGAATAATGGTAGACCAGATAAATTCTATCTCAAGTATAGATGGCAGCCCACAAAGTGTAACTTACCAAGGTACACACATTTCTTTTAATTTCTGTAAATTTTCAACTTTGTTACTTTACTTAATATCGTTAAAAGACATAAATTAAGGTATGAATTGTGGTTAGGATCGAGTTTTTAATATTGATATTGCGGAAAATTGTGGTCAAATGTCCTCGATGCAACCTCAATCACAATGGCGGAGGCATAAATTTTTTTATGTCACCATCTAATTCGTGGTGGCCAATATTTTTAAAACGGACCATTGTAAAGATGCATGATTTTAGCTGGTAATAATAATATTTCTAAATTTGTACCAAAAAAATAATAACAGTTCTAAATTACGGTCTCCAACATTTATATTTCCTAGTATTCCTTAAAAAAAAATTCCTGGTATAATTGCATATGTGGACACAATTTATAATCATTGTGATATTTTACTTTTCTTTTTTTTTACTTCCACAAAATTAGTTTATTCTAACATATAATAGGCATAGCAGTAACTTTAATCTATTTACTCTGAAAGTGCTTTTTGTAAAGATTTCTGATTTGGAAGAAAGAAAAAAAACACACACACAATGCAAACTAAGTAATAACAGAGAGGAAGACAAATTCACCTAGGTAGATATTGTCTCTTTGTCTTGGAAATGATCTCTTTCCCGCCTTTTTTACTCCCTAACTTAAAAAAAATTGTGGTGACCAAAACCATGTGATATTTTACTTAGTGAAATTGTCTCTATTGATTTTTTTTAGGAAGTTGTCTCTATTGATGTTACCTTATTATACTTCATTGTACTTATTTTTTGTTTATGAAATTAAAACCATAGGGGAAAAAGAGGAAATTAGAATCAAGAAGCAAGAATTTTTTTTGCTGTTGAATTATATTTGACATATGATGAAGATTTCACAATTTATCATGGTCTAGTTATTAACCTCTCATGAGAGTTGTGTGCAGTCACAATCCAGTGATTTCACGTAGTCACACACATATCGCTCGTTCGGTTAAGATTATATGGACTAGACCAAGGTTGATTTTTTAATCTAAAGGAAATAAAAATTGATTTTAAAATGAGTTAAGATCCTCACCATTTTTTATCTTCTCCAGGACCGTTAGGGCAAACACTTTTTAATTGTTAGGCCGATATGTGTGATTATCAAATTTGGGAAGGAACTTTGCTTGTTTATTAAGATAATTAAAAAGGGTATCACTATTCTCTCTTAGTATAATTTTTGTATAAATAGGCGAAATAACTAAACCGTTATAAACTCATACACATAAGTGGAGGTGCAGCTGTGCCGGGATTTGAACTTCATGTCAGGACTTATCAACCTCTTACTATTAATATTACTCTACAAAATAGTGATTATATCTTTTAAGTTATTACGGTTCAGTAGACGTGTATGGAAAGAACTACTCTTGGTAATGGACCAATGGTTAGCCAATAGCCACTTAAATAAATCTCTATTATCTCGAGAGATAAGTATGCTTTCATTTTCGGCTGTGGGATGGCCTATAGCTACCAGCAAAAAGATACTTTAAAATTTAGGATACTTTTAATTTCTATGCTACCATTTGACAAGTATATATTTGTGGATTATCTATCACAAAATAAAGGGGTACAAAAGAGAATAGAATAAATAAACAACTTCTAACTTGGGAAAAGGTTGGACATAGGTATGTTTTCTCTTAATAGCTTTCCCTAGTTAACTTTACTTAACAATCTTCATGTTTCTCCTAACTCATTTTTCATCTTACCAGAAAAAAATAAAAAGTGTAATGATTGTAATTAGTTAACCTCCAATTATCATCAAGACACTTTGTTGCGTACATGCAAAGTTCCAAATCATTACTTTGTTTGCTAGGCTGTCTCTTTAAGGTGACGTACTCTAAATAATTATTCTGCAAACAATCATTTTGGTCCTTAAATGTCTGAGGTCTCGTCACAATAGTCCTTGAATGTATCAATATCATAAAAACGTACACAAATGTATATTTTGTAAGTGATTTTGATCATCAAATATGTTTTTAGTTAATTAGTTTAGTCTTTGAATGTGATTTTTGTTGATCAATTTAGTCTATAAAATTAGGTAAGAGTTTTCAATTTCGAAACATTTAGAGACTATAGTAATGTAAGCGTCAATGATCACACATTCAAATATCGGAATGGCATTTACCCAAATATCAATTAAAGGTTGTTAGGCTTATATATACTTGAACTACCATAGGATAGGGTATATGTGTGGATAAGTTGTTATTGAGATGATGCTGTTGTGAAGTTGTTTTCAATCATTTTGTCATCATGCAAATGGGATCACAACAAAATTACCATTTAATGGTGATTAAGGCCATGCAGTTTGATTTGGTCCACTAAATATTTTTGAATGAAATTTATCATACAGATTCAATGGTGAAGATTTCTTAAGAAGATATAGAGGGAAAAGTATTTTGTTTGTTGGGGACTCTTTGAGTTTGAATCAATGGCAATCACTCACTTGCATGCTCCACATAGCTGTGCCACAAGCTCACTACACCTTAGTGAGGATTGGTGATCTCTCCATTTTCACCTTCACTGTTAGATCTCTATCCATACTTTTTTTCATTTCTTATTTCCTTCCTAATCTGTCTCATTATCATAATTTAAATCTAGCAAAAATACTTGTACAAATCAACAATATTCACCCTCAATTATTTGAGCTAGCTCATGGTGTTATCTATTTTACAAATCAATATCACTTTTTTTTTTTTTGGTTACAAAATCAACATCACTTTAACATCATAAAACTACTTGTTATTTAACGGTCACACATAAAATAAGAAATAGATGGAGGCATATAAAATTTCAAGATATTTTCCACATATCAAACCATGAGACAACTTGTTATCCTAATAAATGTGGATCAAATGAATATGGTCTCTTTTACATGGAAATAATTTTGATTTACCATTATTATTAATTAAGATGACATCAATGATCATTTTACAATTATACTGAGAGGATTTGTCCAATAACATTGTAGTGCCAAGTTATTATTAAATAAGTTTTTTTTCTTGTGAAAATATAACGAATTTTGATTTTAATCCCTAAAAATAAAAAGGAGATGTTTCCACCCTCATAAAAAATTTGTTTGATTTTCATCTCTATTGAACATAATTTTAACATTTTCTTGAACATAATAATATGGACATACTTTTTTTTTTATCAAAGCAATAAAATATAAGCAGGAGAGGCCTGAACCAATACATCAAAGTCACATAGTGTAAAACTTATGAAAAGAGAAACTGGATCTATCTCAAGAACGGGAATGTCCTAAGGAACGAGGTGTCAAAGACAACCAATGGATAGAAAAACTAGTCAAAAATATGACCATTCTTAGCCAAACAACGACTAAAAAACTACTCTCTCTAAGAAATTTTGAACAAAAGTATTGATATTCCTAGATATTCTGTTGCAATTGAACCAACTATTATGTATCTGTCATGTCGGCTTTGGAGGTACCCTTTTGGGCGCGAGTCCTCATTCCAGCTGAGTTAAAACTAGAAGGCTTCACTTTGTTAGTTGGACATAAATTGAACAAATCTTGAACATCAAAGAGTCATATAACCTTGACATAAATTTGACATTAGGGACAAAAAATGGGAAAAAAATTTGAGAGGATAAAAACATCTCTTTTTTATTTTTAGGGATTAAAATAAAAAATTACTATATTTTTATGGAGGAAAAACTTATTAAACCCTAAATTAAAACTGCGACTAGAAACTTTTTCAAATGAAAATCTTAACTTGGAGTTCAGTTATTGGTGAAGTAGCACTTTTTTTTTTTTTCACTACTAAAAAAACAAAAATTAGTGAGGGATATTTAGTGAGGGAAAACGTGAAATCCTTCTCTAATTCCGTCACTAAATTTTGCGACCAAGGAATTTGTGAGGAATTTCATTTTTTCCGTCACAAATTTTCCTCGCTAATTTTGCTTTTTCTAGTAGTGTTTATTGATGAAAAATAGCACATAACTTATAGCTTGTCTATGACATGATTTGCAGACTTATGGTGTCAAGGTGATGTTCTCACGCAATGCGTTTCTGGTGGACATTTTTAGTGAAAATATTGGTAGGGTCCTGAAATTAGACTCTATTCAATCTGCCAGAAATTGGAAGGGAATTGATGTGTTGATATTTGATTCTTGGCACTGGTGGCTTCATACAGGAAGAAAACAACCGTAATTAAATTCCATACACATTCTTTGGTTTATCTTATAATGGCATAGACAAATATATCTTATTATGCCCTCACATTTGGTCCCCTCACTCACACATTATTACAAATAGACAAAAATACTTATATATTTTTTGGAAAAAATGTGAATGTGAGAGGACCAGTTGCAGAATATGGAAAACATCTTTCTAATGCATACTTTGTGTTGAATCAATATTTCTTAGTTTTACTTTGTGAATGTAGATGGGATTTAATTCAAGAAGGGAATAACACATTCAGAGATATGGATCGTTTGATAGCATATGAGAAAGCATTGAAAACATGGGCCAAATGGGTTGATGACAATGTTGACATTACCAAAACAAAGGTCTTCTTCCAAGGAATCTCTCCTGATCATCTAAAGTAAGTATTTGTTTCTATTGAATTGATTATGATGAGATGAAAATTGCATAATTAGGATGTTAATTTTTTTAGGGCAATGCCATTTTGAAAGTAATTTTTTCAAATTACTCAATCATGTATAATTTGAACCCTAATTATACTACTTATTTTTCCTAATTCTATTACATATTTTTCTACAATCCAAAAAAGATATAATGAACTTAAGATAGATCACATACCCTTTGTTGTACTTTTACCATAAAAAAAAAAAAGAGAACATTTTAATCAATTTTTATTACAAAATCATATAAACATCAACATACAAAATTAACATATAATTATGTAAAAGTGTAATTATTATTCTTTTTCAAAATATTTTCAGCTCAAGGCAATGGGGAGACCCAAGAGCAAACTTTTGTGAAGGACAAGAAAAACCATTATCAGGATCCATGTATCCAGGAGGTCCAGTTCCAGCACAGTTGGCATTAGAGAGAGTTATAAGAGCCATGAAAAAGCCTGTATACTTGCTTGACATTACCACTTTATCACAGCTGAGAAAAGATGGTCACCCATCAGTTTATGGACATGGAGGACATAGGGACATGGATTGCAGCCATTGGTGCCTAGCTGGTGTTCCTGATACTTGGAATCAGCTTTTATATGCAAGTCTAATTTAAAATTGATTAATGTCTATTCTCAAAAGAAAAATATATATTCTTAGTAAACATTTATATTTTCAATCAATATTTGTAAAGGATGATGAAATAAGGTATCTCATTACATATTCTAAATGTGATTTTTATTATTTGATCTTTATATAGGATGAAATTTTAGGTTGAATTTACAAATGTTAAGCTCAAAATTGAAGATCATGAGAATCTCACTACTCTTTTATCCAAAAAACTTAGAATCTCAATCAAATATACAAACAAAAATTTGAGAAGGCATATCTAAAACATGTCTTAAACACAAATAATTCTATTTACCTTGTTAATGGTCTTAGTTTTGTCGATAAAAGTTTTGAGAAAAACTAACGAGCGATCTATGGACACTCTTTAAGTTTAGTACAAATAAAAAGCAGAATTGCAAATTTTTTATTACGTGTTATTCATTGAAAATTAAACCATAAAAGACCAAAGTTACATAATATTCCTTTATGGAATAATCTTCTTAGGATCAACAAATAAACCTAGTGGTGTGGGAGGTGTTGGTGAATGAACATCCTCAACCTCATCACAATAACCTTCTAATACATCAGTTTCTTCATTGGTGAATCCAAGTGAGGCCACAACGTTAGGCCAACAATCATGTCCGATAACCCTAATTGCTTTGCAACATCCATATCCCAAGTAAGTCTCACCATTTACAAAAAATGTAATAATTTCACCACTACATGCTTGAAGCTTAAATAGTGACTCCCAACAATTAGAAGGCTCATCACCACTCACCTTCAATCTTGCTTCAA
>Ga0315913_1009458_pt1 | contig 11434 bp, 8 predicted proteins | sample MpolsnodulesMG_FD_207736 | JGI IMG/M metagenome (GOLD analysis project Ga0315913, IMG submission 207736) | Medicago polymorpha root nodule microbial communities from Los Angeles, California, United States - small nodules | ecosystem: Host-associated > Plants > Roots > Nodule | place: USA... | reverse complement strand
GATATTGAAATAGTGATAGTTTTAAATCACGCTGCAAATGGTGCTCTTAAGTTAATGAGGGGAGGGATTAGATGTTTGGGGTCTTGAAGTGGATAATATTTTCATAGGTATGTTCTGACAAGCCTAAGTGATGTTTGAGGAATATCTAATTCATAGGGTTGCTATGATACAGTATAACTAAAAAAAAGTATCATATCAGATGTGGCGCAATATCACAAGAGAAAAGTGATCATTTGGTGAAGCATGATTAGAAATAAGCACACTTTCAATTTCTAAGTATCTAATTCATATGGTTGGTACAATGTAATATCACTAGAGATGTTTTATACTAGATGTGGCGCAGTATCACTAGAGAGAATAAACCACGTGCGGTATAACTAGAGAGAAAAATACTCATAGTATAGAAGCATGTGATTCCTTGGGTTTGTATGATGTGGTATCACTAGAGAGAAATATCACACATGATGTGGTGCAATATCACTAGAGAGATGTGAAAATCTCGTGAATCAGTAGTGTAGTACCATGGAGATAGACATGAACCTTTGTAGAATATAATGGAACCAAATTATAAGAATTAGAGTTTAAGTATATAGGTACCTAATGTTGATTTGTGATTGTCTCATTTAGAGATTGTGAATTGAAATATCATTATATATTCTTGATTATTTGTGTGGTTAATGATATGATATTTACTTGTTATTTTGTGTGTTTTCTAATTTAATTTCTACTATTAAATGTTTTCTAAACATACCCCTTTGTTTTATATATTTTCCTTCCTTGACTCTATGTTTTCAATTTCAGCTTCTATAGGTTGTATTTATTATCTTGGAGTGAAGCAAATGCCTTCTCTGAAGACTCTATTTTATGTCGTTTATTATTTTAAGATGTGGTCAGCTCTGATAGGTGACATCAAGTTCGGATAAAAGGATCATATGTTAACTTTGTCCTTCTAATCAAATTTGTACTCTTTTTGCTTTTTAAATGTTATGCTTTGAACCAAATTTTATTTATAATTGATTTCTCTAAGTCTTGATTGAGAATTATGTATATTTGAGTTGTTATATTATTTACCTTATGAAAATAATTTTTAAACTCATATTTTAGCCACCATGAAGTATTTTAATCGACGATAAACTTTAAACTTCTAGTTTCTAGTATCACAAATCCAATCATACATCCTCAATAACTTATCTCTCGAATTATTCCCGTATTTATGATGCATCCTGAACAACATGCTAACAATGACACTGGCCAATGCGTACAATCGTCATCTTATTATTCATAGCAAATTGATGTTATAAGTAGATCAAATTAAAGTACATTTTTTTGGGGAACAATAACCTACCCTAACATCATATAAACATGTGCACAATAATGATAATAATATGATTCTTTCTAATGGATTGGACTAGCAATAAACTTTTTGTGCCCATTAACAACATCACATAATATTATATGAATATCTCCGCTAGTAACCTCTTTGAGTCATGACAATTCAATCCACACTAAGTACCAAGTAGACAAGGTATTTTAGACATACAAAGTACATAAACCATATTATAACATATCATTTATATTTTCCAGAATCGCAAACATATAAAAAAAAAGCTTAAACGCACTTTTGATCCCCTTATTTTTAAAACCACTATTTTAGCCTCCCTATTTTACATTTAGTGTTTTTTTTAATCCCTCATCAATTTTGATGATTTTTCACTGTCATTAATGATGTCGCGATGATGTGGTAGTGTGTTGGCTAATTCAGTATCCATGTCATTATTAGGCATTTCCATGTCATTTACTATTAATTGAATTACATAATAAAAATCTAATAAAGTTACAAAAATAAAAAATTAAAAGAATAAAGATTCAAATCTTTGCTTCAATATGGTACATGAACCCTAAATCAAAATACCTAATTTCTTCAGTCTATTTCTCTTCCTTTCTCATTTTCGATTCAGATCCTCTCTTCCTCATTTGACAATTCGAAATTCAAATCAGAATTCGTTCATACTTTAAATTCAAAATTCGTTAAGAACCTCACTTCATTGTTTTCGATTTAGAAAATTGTTCATAACCTCTGGTTTTCAAATTCCACGTCTAATGAACATATGCAATGAAATATGTTCTCAATTCCATTGGGTTGAAGGGTACGAGGAAAAAAAATATTGGTTTCTTTCAAATGATATAAATTGGATATAAAATAAAGCTTTCATTGTGGTTATGTCTGTTATTACAATTATGGCACGCTGTAAAGATGTTGAACACGATGTCAAGACTAGCAAGATGTCAAGAGAGATGTTAAAACATTGTGTCAACACAAATAACTAACAACAACTTTTAATAATAAAGACAGAATGTAAAAGGCACAAGTTGTTTGTAAACCCAGTTCGGTGCAACATCACCTACATCTGAGGGCTACCAAGCTAGTAATGAAATTCACTATAGCAGTATTAATTTGAAGCATGCATAAAAACTATCTCCAGTCTACTAGCTTCTAACTTAATCACTACCCGTGCAATTTCTATCTAAGACTTTCCTAGATATGAGATCCACCACTCACTTCCTCTTAAACACAATCCTAGTGGTTGACTCAACAGTAAAGACAGTACTAGAGACACACTCCTTGACAAAAGAATCCACTCGTGCTTACAAGCTTATGAGCGAATCAATGTTTACAACTCAACTAAATAGTCCAACTCTAATATCAAAGAGAAAAGAGAGTGGCTCACACACAACAAGGAAAGACTAAAAACCCTAACAGACTGTTTTATGAATTGTGGCATTAGTGACAAAATAGGTCTTGAGTATTCCTTTATATAGCCTGATTGCATAATGGGCTCGATGGATAAATCAGGCTAGACATCCAGCTGAATCACGATATTTCAACACAAATATTCTAAAGCAGATCATATGTTTTTTTAAATGTTGCAACAACATACTTAAGAAACACGCTAAGTACAAACCGCCTATCTCTGCTTCTAGAAACAACACGCTTCTTGGTCAACTCTTCACGTGAAACAAATCTCCAGATAATCTACAGGATGCAAAAAATGTCTTAACAACACCAAACAAAAGGAAAGCAAGTGATAATTGTTGAAATTAGAACTGAATGTTTTGTTTTATGGCTTCGCAAGTTGTTCTTGCAACCTCGAATCCACTAGAGCTTCAGATGCTAGAAATGTGGCAGTAGAAGTTTCAACTGTAGCATCTTTCTCAAAGTGTTGAAGAGCAGCTTCTGCTTTTTCCTATTGCTGAGCTGAAATCGAAATCAAGCCTGAACCACTAATTTCAGCTTGTCTTTTCTTCCCTACGTCAATTTTCTCCTGCAACCTTTTGATGTCATCTTCTCACAAAGGGATGTTAATTTCGTAACCTTCTAGCTCAGATTTTTCCTTTTGGGCTTGGATGTCTAGAGAAAAGGCCTCGGTTCTCATGGACTTGCCTTGATTTAGCTCTTTTTGTCGGAGGAGATCTTGTTTGTTGGCATCATCTGTAATCTCTCATTTCTTTGGAAATCTCGTGCGAGGGTATCTAGCAGCGGACCAAACCAAAGCAAGAAACGAAGTAGCTCTCTGTTACTTGTAGTTTCTGGAGAATTAATGAGAGATTTGACCAAACCTTTGATCCCAAAGTAAGATCCATCGTCTTGTCGAAGGGATTGAACTAGGTCCACATTCAGTAGTTTTGCTTTGAATTGCTGAAGGATTTGATCATGAGAAACGGACGGAGGATCATTACTTGCAGAAGGAGGAGTGCCTTGAGCTGAAGTCAAGATGGAACTTCTGTTCTCAAAAACCAACCTTAGAGCAGCCATCGAATCTCTTCTTCTAAGGTCAGTAAATATATCTTGATCCACGGGAATTGGAATATTGGTGGAAGGAGTAGCTCTGATGTGCGATCCCGGAGAGGAATTGCCGCTATCCTCGAGCTCCTCACCAAGAGGAGATTTCCTTGTTTCAGTTTCTTTTGGATTCTAGTCCAACAAAGAAGGGTGTTCCCCTATGACCATAGTGGTACCATGGCTCAGGTTCTTTTCGAACCAGCCAACATCCTTCATGAGGAAACCTCCATCCTTTTCACCCCTCAGCCTCATCGGTGTCTCTGGTGGCATTGCTAGCACTAGAAGCAGTTTTAGGCGAAGTTAAAAGTTGAGGCATGAGGGGCAAGTTTTAAGCAACTTGTTGACACAACTTTTTTTTTGGACGAGTCTCCTCTTGTCCCTTGGGGACAACATCTGGCTTTAGTTCTATCTCATCACTTGCTTGCACTAGACTGTCAATTTTCGCTTCTTCAACAACAGGGTTCAGAGGGGAAGAGAGATGGGAAGTTGTAGGTTTGGGGCCAGCATGTTGTCCAACAATAGATGTAGTGTCCTATAAAAGTGGATCGAAATGTGAGTTAATTGAAAATTTTAGTTTTCAAATAAGGAAATGAGAAAAGATGTTACAATTATTACCTTGTCACCGTCAGGGCAAGAACTAGCACTTTCTGGTCCTTTGACAGGGACATCCTTGACAGGTTTAGGGTCAGGAGCTTTCTTGTTGGAATCAGAATAGGCACCTGCCGCGGATTTGTCTTTGTCAGTTTTTGGGATCCTCTAGGTCTTTGGCTTCTTTAGCTTTTTTGCTGGTGACTTCAGACTTGGCCTCAATAGCTCTTTCCGACTCTGAAAAGGAAAGAGAAAATTTGTTCAGAGTTCAACGAGTTACGTTTCGACAGGTAAAAAATTACAAAAAAACTTACTTGTCTTGTCTGAATTTTCGAAGCTGAGCCAGTGTCCTCTGTCGATACACTTCTATGAACCTTAAGATGAGGCAAGGCTGTAAAATCAAGGATACATACATTAAAGCAATAAGTATGTTTGAAGAAAATTTTAAACTCAAACATTCTTTTGTGTATCACCTGTTAGACAAACATTATCCAAGCTGTTCTGTATTTGCATTGGCTGCATTGTTGCTAAAAAAAAAAATCCATGTATGTGTTGTTGGAATCAATTTTCCAACATGTGGTTAGGCATCTCTGTAAGATGTTGAATACAATGTTTCAACATTCTGGCGCGGTTCAGTGAGCCTGGGTTCATGCCTATTTGTACGCGCGCCCTTTATTGTTTAAGGAAATAATATTTCCTTATCTTATTGACCAAGCAACACGCATATATTTACAGAATCAGTTGTGGAATATTCCTAATGTAGTATTTATATTTTAGGACTTTCTATATTTGTTTCTGATTTCTGTTTTGCAGATTAGCCGAACAGATCTGCATTGTTCTGAAGCCCAACTAAGTATTTGGCCCAAGCTGCTTCAGTATATAAACAAGACTTCAAGACCTAATTGATCATTCAAGCCGTCATTCTAAAAAGTTTAGATTTTTAGGGTTTTGAGTCTACATGTGCTCTACTCTTGTATCATGTTGATGCAAGTTTAGAACCTTTATTATAAGCCTTTCTTGTATAGTTTGTGATACATGTTAAGGACTGTGTGTTGTGTTTGATACTCTTGAATACTATACCAATGCTTGTAAGCAAGGTGTTAGTTGTTGTGTTTGAAGGTAACTTCACCGTTTGAGTTTGTATTTAGGTCTGATAGGTCATAAGGGCTGTGACTGACCATAGGATAGTGAGATGGGATCTCAGAACTTGGAGTTCCAAGGTTGAAATCAATACGAGTAGGTCCTAGGTCTTTAGTGCAAACGAGGAGTTTGCTGAGAGCTATTGAGTAAGGACTACACTAGTGGATTTCCTTCATGGCATGGTAGCCCCTAGAGTAGGTGTGTTTGTCATCAAACTGGGTAAACAAACTCACTGTGTTCTTTACTTTCTTGTCGTTTATTTTCTTGTTTTTTTATTTCTGTTTATTTCGTGATGTTGGAACATTGAACGAAACATTACAAACATTGAAACATCTTACAAAACATATTAAAACAAGTGCGCTAGAATTTCATTTGGCATCAGAGCAGGCACCCTGCCTGTTTTAGGGTGAGCTCCAGGGAAGTTTCATTCTAGCACTATGGACAAGGAAGGTGGATTTGTAAACAGACCTCCTCTGTTGGATGGCTCAAACTATGATTACTAGAAATCACGCATGAGTGCTTTTCTCAAATCCATTGACAGCAAAACTTGGAAGGCAGTTCAGAAGAAGAATGGACTGCTGCTGAGGATGAATTGGCTCTTGGAAACTCCAAAGCATTAAATGCATTGTTCAATGGGGTAGACAAAAACATGTTCAAATTGATTAAGCAATGCACTGTGGCTAAAGATGCTTTAGAGATTCTCAAAACAGCACATGAAGGCACAACTAAAGTAAAAAATGCAAAACTTCAACTTCATACTACCAAATTTGAAAATTTAAGAATGCTGGAGGATGAAAACATACAAGACTACCACCTGAATGTTCTTGACATTGCAAATGCTTTTGACTCACTTGGAGAAAAGATCTCTGATGAAAAGCTTGTGAGAAAGATCCTCAGATCTCTACGTAAGAGGTTTGACATGAAAGTTACTGCTATTGAGGAGACTCATGACATTTTGAGTTTGAAGGTTGATGAATTGATAGGGTCATTGCAAAATTTTGAAATAACTATCAACCGTAAGATTGAAAAGAAAGGCAAGGGGATTGCCTTTGCATCCAGTGTCGATTCTGATGAGACACAAGGAAAGCATAAAGATGATGGAGATATTTCAGAATCACTAGCACTACTTGGGAGACAGTTCAAGAAGATCTTCAAGCAGTTTGACAGAAGATCCAGGTCAAATGGTCAGAACATCAGACCCAACATTGACGGTCAACCTAATAAAGAAAAGATGGCAAGGTCTAATGATAAGAATTCTCAATACAAAGGAGTACAATGTCATGAATGTGAAGGTTATGGTCACATTAGAACAGAATGTGCTACTTTTCTTAAAAAAACAAAATAAAAGCGTAACTATTTCCTGGACTGATGATGATGAATCTGAAGGAGATGGAGAAAGAGAATCCACCAAACATATTGCTGCATTATCTAGTAGAGTTGTGTCTGATGCTAAATCAGGTAATGAAGATTTGGCTTATGATGAGCTACCTATGTCTCACATAACACTGAGTATCAAAAACACTAACACCTGCAAACAACTTGAGGAGCAGGAATATATCACCAACAAATTAGAGGATGAAAGGGTCAGTCATCAAGCAAAAATCTCTGAACTTAATAATAAGGTAACTCTGCTGAACTCTCAATTTAGTCATGTTATGAAGCAAGTAAAATTGTGTTCCACAGGAACAAATAATCCAACCTTAAGTGAACGAATGCTGTCTCATTCTGAGAAAGGAGATGTTCTAATGGGAGATGTTAAAACTAAGGAAAATAGCTACTCATGGACATCACAAAGAAAAAGTCAGACTGCAAATCTAACTGGAATGTTGAGTACAATGTTGGAACATCAAGTAACTCCTAAGGAACTTGGTATTCTACACCTTGATAGTATAAACAATGAAAGAGGTGATGTGTTAATGAAAGGAACTATAAATGACTGCTTCCAAGGGATTTCACAACAAGAACCGAATGAAAAACAATCGAGGATGTTGCACACAATGTGAAAACATCAGGATATCCCTAATATGATTGAACCTTCACATTTTAGTAGTGTAAGTCTAAGGAGAAATATTTCTGGGAGATGCTCTTCCTTGGAAATCAATAAGACTAATCTTCAACCTTATCCTATGAAGGATTATGTTAAAGAAAAAATTGTGCCTATAAAGGATCTTATGGCTAACAAGAATGCAGATATGCAACAATTTAAGAAGTTAAGGGGCAAATTGGCTATTTCTCAGAACAAGGAGATACAACAATTAATGTATGATAGGCGTGCAAGAAATTTGTTTGTCTCTCTCCTCTCATTGGTGCACTTTAAGTCAGGAACTATTTTTCAAAACTTCACCAAACACAATCATCTCACTCTCTCTCCTACTCCCACCATGTTTTGGAAAACCGTTCGTACTCTCCTTCCTATAACCAAACTTCGCCTTCCTCTTCTCATCTCCGAACTTTACCAACAACTTCACTCCACCATGAAATTTAAGACTGAAATTCCTGATCCTGAAGATAAGAACATTTCTGAGCAACAAAGGAAAGATTCCTGCACTCCTCAAATGGTCAAACCTCTCACTATCGGTTCTCCCTCTGATTCCAAAAGGAAAACCGGTTCAAAGTCTACGGCTAAGAAAAGGAAACCTGTAAAGAAGGGAAAATTGAAAGAAGTTGACATACATTTTGAAGAAAACCCTCTTCAAGCTTCTGAGGATGGCATCACTGCTCAAGAATCCAAGAACTATGAGAATGGAGGAGCCTCAAGGATCTCACCAAATGCGACTAAACCTGAACATGACAAAGGTAACTCTAATGCTCCTCTGATTTCTGATGTACCTGAATCTGGTGGAAAGCTAGGATTAGAGAATATGAATGATGTTATAGATAGTCTTGTTTCCATGGATATGAACACCTCTAATGATGGTAAGGTGACCAACATTGTCGTCCCTATAAAAGAACATAAGGCTAGTGATGTTGAAAAGAATGTTGAATTGAATGTTGAAACACCCCTAGGTCAACAAGACAAATAGCGTAATGACGATGTAATCATTAATAAAGATGATTCTGTTCAGGAGATTGGCACTACTCAGGGAGTTTCTTCAGGAAACACTGCTGAGAAACCTCCTCCTGAGGAAGAGAAATAGACTGAAGTAGAGTCTGACTCAGAGAAAGAAGCGTCTGTTGAAAAGGATGATGAGAATAGGGTGAACATTGATGATATTGTCTCATATGACAATTCACCAGTCGAGAGAGATGTTGAGAGTGTAGCCAAGAGACTAAGGAGCAACAAAGGAAAGACGGTTCTCTCTGAAGTGGAAACCGCCAAAACTAAGAGCAAGATTGTTGGTGTAGGTCCTAAGAAGGGTTGGAGTAAGGTGGAAGTGAAATCTACTGCTGGAAGGACAAGGAAGAGGAAGGTTGTTCCAACTAATGAATCTGATTATGATGTTGAGGGGGATGCTCCAAACATCATCCCTTCTACTTCTAGGAAGTCCACTAAGAAGAAGATTGTGCAAACAGTGGCAAACGTGCCTATTGACAAGGTTTCTTTTCATCTACCAGAGAATGCACAAAGGTGGAGGTTTATCTATCATAGGAGGCTGGCATTGGAAAGAGAGCTAGGTAAGGAGGCTCTAGAAATTGAGGCTGTAATGGAACTTATTAAGGAAGCAGGTCTCATGAAGACAGTGTGCAATCTTGGTGATTTCTATGAGAAGTTGGTAAAGGAATTTCTAGTGAACATCTCTATTGATTGTGACAATTCCCTTATAAGAGAGTATCAAAGAGTGTTTGTGAGAGGAGAACGTGTCAACTTCTCTCCCAGCATTATCAACAAATTTCTTGGTATTGAAGAGGTCAACTTTCCCAAGCTGGAGATAACCGATAATCAAGTACGTAAGGAGATCACTGCAAACCAGCTCAAAGTATGGCCCAAGAAGAAAAAGATTTTGTCTGGAAAACTGTCTGTGAAATATGCTATTTTAAACACAATTGTTGTTGTAAACTGGGTTCCTACCACACACTCCTCTGATGTTGCTACTAGGTTGGGCAAGTTTATATATGTTGTAGGGTCCAAGTCTAAGATGGACTTTGGTGCCTATATTTTTGAACAAACTATGAGGCATGCCAAAACTGATGCTATTAGATTTTCTATAGTTTTTCCAACTCTGCTATGTAGCATTATTCTTGATCAGCACCCTAACATTAAAACTTCAAGTGATGTTCCAGAAAAGAGAAAACCCCCTCTTACATTGCACTCCAAACTGTTTGGTGCGAATCATATTCCAGACATTGTTGGAACATCTGGAGTTGTACCTGCTGCACGAATGATGAGAAAACAGGAAATTGTGACTGCTCTGAAGGACACTTGTGTTATGCTGAATGAAAGAAAAGCCCAATTTGAACTGATGATTCACTCTTTGGAGAAAGAGGATGCTGCAGCTGAGAATGAATCGGAGGAAAGTGAGGAAGAAGAAGCTGATACTGTTGAGGATGATAATGCAGATGAAGCTGATAATAGCAATGAAGATGCAAGTAGCAACGAAGATTCTGGGAGCAGCTCTGAGGAGGCTGAATGATTTTTGTTTGTAATTCCAGAATTTATGATGTGTGGACCCTGGCCCTGAATATTTTGTGCACCTAGTGTGCCTATTTTGTTCTGTAATCCTTAAATATTCTGCACTTTATGTTCCTTGGCACTCTTGTGTTATGCATAAAGACTTATAGTATTTTGGCTTATTTTCTCGGTTCTTCTGATTTTGTGCATGTCTTTTGTCATATTTTGTGGCTAAAAAGGGGGAGAAAATGGTATATTGATACTCTCTATATATCTGTCTGTCTCTCTATATGCCTGTATGTCTGCATTTATTTTGCAGATATTTGTTTATGCACCTATTTCTTTGTATGTCTGAATTGTATACCTGTGTTCTGTTATTGCATTTATTTTGCAACTATTTCAGGTTATGTGTAGATGTTGTCACAGATGTTACAATATCTTGATGTTCTTAATGATGATCTGAGAATCTGTTCTCAGTATTTTTTTATGTACATGTTTCTTGTTGATGTGTTATAGAATAATGGAACATGTCTCTGTGTATGACTTTGAAAACTCTAGGTGATTCTGTGTGACCTTGATAGGTCTGCTAGTTGGTGAGTATTCTCTGAAGATTTGGTTGAATTGGCTGATTCATCCCTGAAGTTTTCCTATATTCTATGCGTTAAGAGTTTTGGCTTTCAAGATTCTTATTGTGCATGTGTTCAGGGGGAGTAATGGAATATTCCTGTAAGTAGTCACTCATAGGTTCTTATATTTAGGGGGAGTTCAAGCTGGTTGGCAGGATGTTGAGTCAGATGTGTAGACATCCATGTTTGTCACTTGTAAGTGTGGGAATTTATTTTTCTCGTGCTTTTATTTGTGGTTGGTGACAGTACTCTGTAGACATCCATGTCTGTCACTTGTAAGTGTGGGAATTTATTTTTCCCGTGCTTCTATAGTTGGTTGGTGACAGTACTCTGTAGGTATGGGAAATTAATTTTTCCTTGCCTCTATGTGTGGCAGGTACTCTTGTCTGATGTTGTGAAGGATGTTGGAACATCCAATGTGTGGGAATTCATTTTCCCTGTTTGTAGCATAGGAATTTACTTTTCCTCTGCTCTTGAGAGAGTTTATTTCTCTCTATTTATGTGTGGGAATTTATTTTTCCCTGTCTGTAGCTTAGGAATTTTATTTTCCTCTGCTCTTGTGAGACTATGCTATTTATCTGATCTGCTGCTACAGGTCTCTTATAAGTGTAATACCTCTACAGCTGAAGCTGTGATTGAAGATTATGTGAGGTATTCTCGTATGCAAATTTCTGACATCTCTTTAGTGAC
>Ga0315913_1009457_pt1 | contig 11435 bp, 7 predicted proteins | sample MpolsnodulesMG_FD_207736 | JGI IMG/M metagenome (GOLD analysis project Ga0315913, IMG submission 207736) | Medicago polymorpha root nodule microbial communities from Los Angeles, California, United States - small nodules | ecosystem: Host-associated > Plants > Roots > Nodule | place: USA... | reverse complement strand
AAAGCGCCAACACCACTTCCCCAATAACGCCAAGTTAAACTCTCTATTTCTCCTTACCCCTAAACCACCAACCTCCTTACTCCTACAAATTGTGTTCCAATCAACCCAAGATATTTTTCTGTGGTCCTCACTCGCCCCCTCTAAAAAAAAAATTAAAGGCAAACCCAGATACACAAACGGAACTGATCCAACCTTACAATTTAAACAAGCCTAAATTATTTCTAGCAACAAGTCTAAATTGTTCCTTTGGAAGGTTGCATCGAGGAAACAATTTAAATGACAAGCATATTGTTTTGATAGAATCCCCAAAAATTACTGGTTGCATTTAGGATATAATAACATGAGATTTACAAGGAACAAGCCTATATATATATATATATATATATATATATATTTTACAAGAAGGAACAAGCCTATATTGTTTTATCAAAATTGAAACTTTACCATTGTATAGATAAACAATATAACCAACAACAATTTTATGGATAGTTGTATTACTTACTACTACCACCATTCCATAATAGAAAAAGATAATATAAAAAATAACGAAGCTGTTTGAATTTTTTTTTAAAAATTAATAGAAAAAAAACAAGGAAAAAATTGTAATTGTATTATTAATGTGTTCCATTCCATTGGATACACCACAAATTAGGGGGAATGGAAAATTGAGTAAATGAGTGGTATTTGATGGAATGGATTCCATCACATCCCATTCCATTCTATTATTTTTTTACAAAATCAAACAATGGAATGTGGCTCTATCCCACTCCATTCCATTCCATTCCACCACTCACCATCAATCCAAACATAGCCTAAGATACTTCACATCAATAGCATAATTAACAAAAAAAAAATTAATTTTGATATACTATTTAAAAACTTTTAACATTGTCAACTTATCACAATTACCATTCAATTGACATTTAAAGTGTGTGTTTATATGTGTGTCTATATATAATTAAAGTATTATATTTATTTTTTTGTTCAAGAAAGTATTATATTTTTAGTGGTCCAACAATTATGATTAATTGAGAGTGTACTTCTTTTTACGATGTGGCTTGATTTCAATTAAATCCAATACATAATCATTAACCCATTGAACCAAGAAATTGTTTGGTCTCATAAGTCAAGTCACAATAAACTCTACTTGAGTCGTATCAAACCATGATGTGGCGTTTTGTGGATTAATTCAAAGATGTTTTGCTGTTTCCTTTATTAATTTCTACTTGGGTAAAACTTCTAGCCACGACTTTTGTAAACCAATCTTTTTTAGGTTATCACCGTTATGAGTTCGTTTGGTGCACATGATAGAGAGACAGGATATGATAATACTATCCTATCCTATTTGAATATCTTGGTTGGTGCACCAATAGAAAATGATAAAATAAACCAATTACTTATCATATTCTACTCTCTCTTTGTTATTTTTATCCTTAGTTTAGGCTGGGTTAGCAACATGATAGGATAAAACATGACAAACGCGTTTTCTATTTCTCAAAACTGTCTTCGACTCCCACTCTCTGCACTTCTTAGATTACGATTCCATTCCATTTTCTCTTTCACCGTGTTACTTGTTCTTCTGCAGTTTTCAAATGATTCAATTTTTGTTCTTAATAGTTTTCAAATTTTTGTGCTTCGATTGTGTTGTTGTTCTCCAATCTCAATCGGTTATTATACAATTGTTAATATAATATTGTCATTTGAAAATCTAATTTCCCCTAAACACATTCATCCTTTGTTTCAATTTCTTTTGCGTTCAATTTCTTGAATTTTGCTTATTCATCTTTTGTTGTTCTCTATCGGTTCTTTTACTTATTCATCCTTCAAATCCTTCAATTTTTTCTGATTTTGTGCTTCAATATATTTTTGCAGCTTCAATTATCATATTATTTTCCCTTTCCTTTCTACTTCTTTTTGCAATTTATTTTTTAGAAAAGCCTTTTCTTAATTTCTTTGATTTCTTGCTTATTTGTTTACATGATTATTTCGTCATTAATATAATATATATTTTATCTTATCACTATCAAATGGTCCACCAAGCACGTAATATGATAAAGTAATGCTATCATGTTTTTTATCATGTGTACCCCAAACACATGATAGCATAAGTTACTATCCTCTCACTATCATATCATATTCTTATCCAACTTCTTATCATATCTTGTGTTTATCCTATCATGTGCACCAAACGGACCCTATATGTATATTATAGTTTAATCTTTTTTCTTGAAGAACTTTGTATATTGTGCTATTTCATTTGTTTTGGATTTTGAAAAGAATGAATTAAGAAAAAAAGTGGAAAAAAAAGAGAAGAAAAACAAGTAAAAATATGAAATGGTTGTCAATTGTTTGATGAACATATAATGAAAAAGTTCTCCAATTTTCATGTCAATAATGCTGAGGGACTTTTTCATGCAGGACACATTATTCTCATTTCAGATAGAAAGACAAGATGAAGTTTTTTTATATTGCCTTTGCGAAACATTCATATTGATGTTTTTTCATTTTCTGCTTAACTTTATCAAAGTAGGTCTATTTCATATGATATGCATTAATCACAATAATTTAAAGTAGAAGAAAGTTTTAATCACTCATTTTCTTTTTGTTGAAACTTTGTTAAAAAATTTCAAAAAGTAATTTAAAGACAATAACATTTGTTGTCATAATACCATCATTATTCTATCTCTTTATATGCTTTTAGTGATAAAAACATTAAATTTGTCCATTACAATTGATAATTTCTTGCCATTAAGCAAGGTTTTCTCAAGTTTATTCTTCTGGATATACTTGTTTACATATGTTACGTGTCTACCTAATACAAAGAATATCCTCGATGCTTTGAAACTTAGTGGAATGTTTTTGATCTAAAGACAAAGGGACACTATATTAAGAATGTTTGTGGAGACAAGTAAGTGATTCTATATCTTTTTTTTCCTATAGTAGACAGAGGAAAAAGCAGAGAGAATTTTATGTTTAGGACAAACCAAAAACTAGAAGAATTTATTTACATATTTGTCAATTTTAAAGAATGTCACTAAGCACTCACTATTTTTTTTTTTGTTGAGGAAAGCACTAAGACACTAATGTCTAGTTGGAAAGGTAGAACATTATGCCACTAACTGAAAATGACTAACTCCTAAAAACTTTTCTCATTTCTTATAACCATATAGAATTTTTAACCATTTCTTTTTGTTGGGTGGACTCCATATTGAGAGTGCTTTTGCACTTTCTTATGTTATGCATGTGCCCAAGATTTGATTCCAAATTCCAGCGACCTTTGATTATTATTACGAGACTAACTTATAGGGATATGAAGGTTCTTCTCTAATAGTCATTGGTCAAGCATTTAAAAGTAGCACTTGTTGAAATGTTTTGGACTTCAAATTTTCAAACCCTACCAAATAATGCTCTAGTTTTCTTGTTAAATAGTCAAGAGGGAAAAACCACTACCTTGGTTTTTTTTAATCAATAGGAATCGAACGTGGTATATTTGAGTATACGCTACTTACTATACATTTGTAAGCAAAGAAAAGTTACAATCTTCTTTTAAGACGTCAGAATGACCATCATTGGAAGACAACAACAATGCTTAGAGTGTTCTATGAGGTTATTTTAAGTGTTTGTAAGAGATTTCTTAATTTAATTTGTACAAATGGTATTAGTCAAAGTAATGTCACTAACCAAGCATTAGTGCGACTTTAATTTGCTTTTGTTCATTTGTGCTATTGGCCATTATAAAAACAAAAGAGCAATGCTATACATCAAGAAAGATTTTATCAAGAAAAATTCAAAAATGATATGGCAGAATAATCACCCTTAGATTTTATCAATAAATTGTCCTGAAATTAATGTTAGTCAATAAAATCTTTATCTGATTGGAAATCATGGGGTGGTGGATGTTATGTATTTTTTTTTTATGAAAAGTTAATAAATGAGACTGAAATCTAAGGGTGATTATTGTGCCATGTCATTCTTAAATCTTTTTTGATAAAATCATTCTTGATATCTAGCATTTTCCAAAACAAAATGATACACATGCTCAAGGATCTACTATAGAATATGTCATTGCTAATGCTCTTAATTAATTTCTTTCCCAATTTGGCTGAGGCGTATTATGAAGTATTTACTTAGTGGATCACTTACATACACACAAAAATAAAATGCAAGAAATCCCTCAAAGGGTACAAAGTTCGAATATTCACACATTCATTTCTCATTAGGTATGGTACTTTTTTAGGTCATGCAATATAATATAATTGGCATAATTAAATGATGTCAATTGGAATTTGGTGAAAGCTCCAAATTGGGATTTACTACATCACAATTTGAGCCACCTGTGCACCATTACAATTTACAATTAAATACTACCTCCACTCATTTTATTGTAATATTATGAGCATTTTCTAAAAAAAAGGCAAGTCAGTGGCCAACAAAAAAATTAATGTAACATTGTAATTTCCATGGTTGAGAACAAAAGCCAAGTTTGCTTCTTATATGAGGAAAGAAACCATGATCTATACTAAAACTGTTGCAAAAACGTCTAGCTTTTGTTGTTTCTTGTCCATAATCATCATATAGTGAATAGAGCTTACATGCAAGTTGGATGCCAAAGTCTCTTCATGATGGTTGATACCATCTAAAGCCACTCTGATGCAACAGGAAGAAATAGTTCTTTAGAGTAAAAGTTGCTTAAATTAGTTGTAATTTTTCATAATTACCTCTAGGATTATTAATATCATAGAAGGGATTTTTTTTTTTATTTACAAATTTCAATGGTAAAATAAACAGGGTAATTTTTGTAAAAAAAAATCATTAATACATGTAAAATTTTGAGGGAAATTAAAAACTTATACCGAAGAACAAGGTAATCTAAAATATTGGTAAAAGGGACAAATGGAGTAGTTGAAGCTTCAATGTGGTATTTCTTGAAAGGACTTGGTTCCAATAATTTACTGCTTTGCTCATAAAAAAAGGTTTTAGCTAGAAAATTGCTCATAAAATAAGGGTTTAGCTAGAAAATTAAATGATTTAGAATTTGGATACCAACATTTGTTGGTCCAAGTAGTTTATGATTTAGGGTTTAGCTAAAAAAAAGATATAAAAGAGCTCGATGTCCTTAAGGACATAAACCTAAAGTGTCCAAATCTTTTATGATGATTTTTAAATGGACACAAAGATTTGAACCCTTTATTTAGTTAAAAAAAATACACAACGTATAGTTAAATATTTAAATTTCTTAAAAAAAAGAAGTTACATATTCAAATCTTGTGTCCACACACAAAATTACTCCAAAATAAAACCTAATAATGGCTCATGTTTGCCATATATATATATGAAAAAGGGGAAGAAGTGATACAAGTCTAATCCAAATCCATCAAGCACCATCAAATTAAGAAGTGAAAGATATCTCCACATTGTGCACAGTGAAAGCATAATAATGGTCACATGCAGCAACTTAATCTCAACCTCAGACAATTATAGTAAATCAGACAACATCAATTTTTCAGTCTTTAAAATGTTTTATAATTATATAAGACATTATAGTGGCAAGAAGTGGAATAGCTGTTGTAAGCAAGAATTCATTAACATAATTATACATATAATAATTCATTAAACCGAAAGTGGGAGGGAGGTAAGAAAGTGCTTTACGATTTGCCAACTCCTTAGAACATAGAAGAGACAGGTATGGGACAAAGAAAGTGAGTCCACTTAGAACCACTTTGAATGGAAGGAGATATTCTTTCATTTATCATTCTCTTTAACCCTTCGAGTTGGAATGACCAATATACAACACACAAAAAAGTTACCTATCAGTTGGAAATCAGAAGGACTTGAAAAATTAAAGCTATTGGTAAAATAGTTAGGCTTAACTATAGTTTTAACTGAGTTTGATCTGCTAACAAAGTAAGTTTCTAAACAGAGCAACTCTAGTTTTACTCTGTTTAATTGTAAAACTTTTTTAGAGATTGAACAATTTGAGAGAGCAAGGGATATGACAAAATTTAAATTCTTGTCTCTCCCATAACCTAAACATAACTTTTAATTTTTTTTGTCACAAGTATAAGTTGTCTAAAAAATCAAAATAATTATCCATAAAAAATCGTATAAGACAAACCATCGTACAATACCATAAAATTTTGTTAAATACTATTTTGTCTTATGATGCGTAGTTCTATCAAATACTTATCTTTTAACGTATCAAACACATATGAGAAGGACAAGTCACACCTCCACAAAAAACAGTTGGACCTACACATGTTTGGGCAAGACATAAGGACGTAGGCGGAGGGAGCTTCACAATGCTACCATAGCTAAGTTCCTTTCCCATCCTTTTGTGCATATGAACCATAATAACACTCTTTCTTCCCCATGTCTCGTATCCTCCATCTTGAATTTTTCGGCGGTGTATTCCTCTTTGTCATTCTCATTGTGTGGTACCTAGAGTTCAACATCTTGAATGTTTCATAAGAGTAACAAAGAATTGTGGACTCCATCACTCTAAGAGTGTGTTTGGATGCGGGAATGTAATGTTTTGAGGGAATTCAAATATTTTGAGGTGAATTCCATTGTTTGGATAACAATTTGAAGAATGAAATTTATGAAGTATTTTGTTCATGTTAAATTTAGAGAATTTCAAATGACACCTAAAAGTTAAGAATTTCAAAATTCTTCACTGTTATATATATTTTTTTCAAATTTTGGTCTCTAAAATTTTCAAAAAATTGCAAATTGACCCCTCAAATTTTTTGAAATTTACAAATTGACCCCTAATTTCAATTTTTAAAATTTATAAAAGTTGCCCAAAAATGATGACGATGAATTTTTTTATTACTCCATCCAAACAAAAGTATTGAGAAATGAAAGTAATTTAATTGAATCATTTAAATTGCTTAGAATTCTAAATTCTTTAAAATTTCTCAATTACCTCATCCAAATACACTCTAAGGTTTTGTTTGAGAGTTTGGAGGGGAGAAGAAGAGGGGGTTTGAGGGGTGAGAAATATAGAAAAATCTTTCACATTTTTTTGAAAGAGTATTTCTTTAGAGAATGACAAACTAATGCTTATGATTCATATATTTTTAATATTAAGAATATTATAACAACATATATTAAATTTGAAGAATTCATATAAACCATCCTCCAATACAATTTTTTAGTTCCCCCAAATGAAGATGGTTTTGTATTATGAAGAAAAATTAAACCCCCAAAGTCCTCCCCTCCCAACGTCCACTATTTCTTCCACTTGCTCCTTACATTTTTCCAAAACCTTCCCTTCCCCTCCAAACTCGTAAACAAAGTCTAAGGGAAAAATAAATACTCGTGATACCTCTTAGGATGAAGTTGCAAAGTCAATAACAATCTCTGAGTGAGATGGGGATAGCAAGGGGTACTTTGCTCTTTTTTTTTACTAGGTTTTGACTATCAAAAGAGAACTAGATAACTAGATGTTACTCCCTCTGTCCATTTTTTATTTTATTTTTTATAAATAGACAAAATGATAAAAAAATGAAGGTATTGGGGTTCGAACATCGATCTTAACATTTTACAAATTGTGTTGGGACTTTTGGACCCTTTCATTCCATTTTCTACAAGTGCCTTTTGTAATTTTCACATATATTAGGAAAATATATTAATATATTTAATATGTCTATTTTACGAATGGATGTTTCTAAAATATATTTTTATTTTTATTCTATTTCAAAAAAAATAAATTATGTAATTAGCTTTTCATATTTGAAGTCATTTTGTTAATTACGAATTTATATACGATCAAACAATAAATGTATGTAGTCGTTTAAAAAAGAGACCTATATCTAGGACCATCTTTCTTTTCTTCTCAAAAGGAGCTTATAAAAAAAGGATGGATGGAGTAGAATTGATGCATCTAATTTGTTCGTTTTTAGATGAAGGAATGATGCAGATGAATTTCAAATTTAACTAGGATTGTGTGTTTATGAGGAAGGGGAATGGAAAATTGTGATGAAAAATGGGTGTTGTGAAAATAAAAATAAAAATAAAAATAAAAAAAAACAGGAGGGGACTTTAAAAAAATTCTTATGCAAAGTGTGTTGTTCACAATTCACATATAAGAAATTAAGACAAACATCATCATCACGGACTCAAATAATTCATTTTTAAATTGGGGGCCAAAATCATCAAATCACTGTTTATTTGCATATTATCCTCATTTTTTGCATTTATGCTTATTAATAAAGCATTAATTCAAATTGATGATGTGTACTAACCATGCCTTTCCTGTTTGGAAAAGCGTTTAAGAAACAGTATATGAGTTTGCAGGGCCTTAGATAATTGTCTCTCTAAACTATGTCCCCAAGCCTACTAAAAAATTATCATGTTAATTTTCATAAGTGCATATCCAGACCATACAAATTATACATAAGCATGCATTCAAACCGCACAAATTTATAATTGTTTTGAATGGGCATTAAGACTGATGTTGGGGGTGGGGAATATAGAGCTAGTGGTGGGGGAAACATGGACATATAGGTAAGAAAGCTCATCCTAATTAGTGCTCAAATCCAAGGTCAACCATGGGATGCGGATACATGAATGCTAATTCCCTTAATCAACATTAATACTTGTACAACAATAATCAAATACTCCCTCCTTTGTATATTAGAGAAATGTTGATCAATAAAAATTGATCCATGTGGTTCAAGTTTTGAATCAGATACATTAATTTTTGTTGATTCAACTTTTTTGTATGTATAGGATCAAAGAAAGTACTATAGTAAGAAGCAAATAGTTGTCTATTCTATTGTGGACATGTTGAGCCTTAATTATGTTGTCTATAGAAAATTATGAAAAAAAATATAAAGCTTAGTCATTATCTTATATCCAAAGTTTAGTACCAGTCCCAAGTTTAGATATAACCAATGATTTACAATGATCCCATCTCTTTTAGATTTATGGCTATCAAAGTGGGTATCCTACCTAATACACTCATCATCCATAAATCCTTTTAAACAAAACATTTCATAACCCAAATATAAAAAGAGGATAAGGAAAAGCATAAGAATCAAATAAAATATCATCAACATTTTCATTCATATATTAGTATTTTGATCATATACAATGCTTTCAGAACACTTTTTAAGAATTCTAAAATAAGAAATTACTTCTAAAAAAGTTACATACTACGATTTTCAATGCATTAGATGCACTTTAAAGTGTCCCAAAAACATTCCTGAGTATTTCCCTTATTTATTTTAAGAAACGTTTTTTTATGACACATGAAGGATATCACGCCTTTGTTTTCCACCCGTTTTGAAGTCATTCTATTAGTGTATGGTTAGCTCTTCTCTTGTTGTCAGTTTTCTGTTATAGGTTGCTAGAATTGGTTCTCCATTCAGTTGCTAAACTAGTCTATATAGTGTATTCTCATTATGAAAAATTATAATTTCAATATACACTAACTCATTGAGACAGACAAAGAACAATTACTGCTTAAAGATGAAACCACTTAACGAATTGGCTGAAAATCCTTCCAAAACAGCTAAGAAGGAATAATATAAGGTTGCAATGAGTGCTTAAAGATGAATATGTATCCCCTTGGATGTTGACACTTGATAGTAATTAATTAAAGAACGTTTCATTCTCAATAAACAAATAACAAAAATCAAGAAAATTGATGTTGGCATATCAAATCCTAAATTAAAGCAGGAAAACTCCCTAATCTAAAAAATTTAAGAAAACTAAAAGTCCAAGTTTTTGATGGTGTACTTCGTGATGCAGCTAACATTTGGGTCCCATCTCTCGAAGCATCTTCATCATAGTTTTTCCGGCCGTGAACAATATGCAGAAAGTGGTTTCTGCGACGAAGGAAAAGCATTACCCGGAAGTGAGACGAAGTAGGGGTGAACTTGAAGCTAGAAAATTTAAAAGTGAGGGTGTAATTTTTTTATTTTTTTTTGGACAATTGTGAGGGTGTAAAATGTTAAAATGGTTAAAAGAGCAAAATTGGATTATTTGGTAAATTATAAGGGTGAAAGTATAAGAGTAGGGGTATATGGTAAAATGTTCCATGATCACTTTCATACTTCTATTTTCTCATGTTTATTTTTTTTGACGAATTTTCTCATGTTTATTAAAACACACTTTTTTTTTTCATTTTCTTTTTTGTTCCTTCAGGGACATCCTATAAAAAATCACTATTTTTTTTATCAAATTAATTGTTCCTTCAGGGACATATGATAAAAAAAAAAAAACTCTATTTTTTATCATATAGACCTTATAAAAACAATTTTTTTTTCTTCCATTCAAATTGCTGAATAATATACAGGATTGTGACTTTTCAAAAACACTAGAAAAAGATAATTACAATGATAATTTTGTGAGATGAAGTATTTATGTGTAAAAGTTTATTAAGATTTGCACCGTGTGAGTCAGGGGCGGAGCCACCCCCAGCTATCCTGTGCACTAGCTCAGACTCCGCTTCTAATTTCTTTGTAGCAAGCCCAATGCAGATGCAGCGCTTCTGCTTCTAATGTTTTCTTTGTCCGGTCTATTGTTTTCCTGTTTCTAATACGGTGGCAGTGCAGATGCAGCGCTTCTGCTTCCAATTAGGGGTGTGCATGGTTTTAAACCAAACCATATTTATGGTTTCAGTTTGGTTTCTAAACCCATTTTAATAAAAACCGGTTTTTTTGTAAATACAGTTTGGATCTAATTTAAAACTAGTTAAAACCGGTTCAAACCCGGTTTTCAACAGAAAGATGTTTTTTATTTTTTTAACAAGTTTTAAAATCGGTTTTTTCCTAATCTTAACCTGCGTTTCTCCCTCACCCACCATTTCATCTCTGTCACATCTTCTTTCATTGATCTTCTTCCATGGAGGCTCAAAAATCCACTTACCATATTCGCCTTTTCCAAATTGTTCTTAGCATTACTATTGACCTGCATTTCCAATTATCATTACAAGATACATTGACAATGATTGAAACATTATTATTGACCTGCGTTTCTGATTATCATTTCTATCCCATGTTATCTTTGTTTTGCTTTGTTGTTCAGTAATTCACATTGATGAATTCGTCTCCATTCAAGGTTCACACGTTGCAACAACAACTGAATCTATACAAAATGCGATCCGAAAGCGATGTGTGATTTGCGATCTATGAGAAGTGATTTGTGATCTGTGAGAAGAAGATTTGCGATCTGTGAGAAGAGGAAGAAGCGATTTTCTCAATTATTGAACAAGAAAAGCTATTCACGCGTTCTGAGATTTTGAAGCGACTTTCTAGAAAGAGAATTGTGAAGCAGTTTTACAGAAGATACGATGCATTTATGATTTGGAATAAACCGGTTGTAAACTAATGGTAAACTGGTTTGTGTTAAATGGACTGGGTTGGTTTTCTTATAAAGTGGGTTGGGCTTTAACAAAATGGAAGGGTTTGGATATTGATTTGGTTGTG